>ERZ779669.350-NODE-350-length-28803-cov-3.591937_pt1 | contig 28803 bp, 26 predicted proteins | sample MGYA00511372_ERZ779669 | MGnify/ENA primary metagenome ERZ779669 (study PRJEB29588, sample SAMEA1967891) | human gut metagenome | biome: human gut; feature: human-associated habitat; material: faeces | place: Denmark | collected 2008/2010 ... | reverse complement strand
AGAAAGTAATGGAAAACGGAATGCAGAAGAAAGTAACTGAACCTTATCTTGTTGATGCACTCAGTTTTACAGAAGCCGAAGCACGCATCATTGAAGAAATGAGCCCTTTCATCTCTGGAGAATTTACTGTTTCAGATATTAAACGAGCTAATTACAGTGAATTATTCCCTAGCGATGAAGAAGCTGCCGATCGCTGGTTTAAGAGTAAACTCGTATTTATCACACTGGATGAAAAAAGTGGGGCCGAAAAGAAAACTTCCACACAAGTACTGATACAAGCAAGTGATTTACGAGATGCAATCAAAAAGTTGGATGAAGGCATGAAAGGCACAATGGCCGATTATCAAATTGCATCAGTAGCCGAAACAGCTATTATGGACGTGTATCCTTATAGTGCCGAAGCAGACGACAAACCAGAAGTTTAATAAGTTGAATTTGAAGACTCTGAATGTCTTCCTACCCAAACTTAAATACATTATCCCCCAAATCATTCTTACTGAAAAGCTATGATTGCTGAAAGTATTAGAGAAATACAAAAAGAATTACCTCAAGGAGTACGATTGGTAGCTGTCTCAAAATTTCATCCCAATGAAGCAATCGAAGAAGCTTACCATGCTGGACAACGCATTTTTGGCGAGAGTAAAGTACAAGAAATGACAGCCAAACATGAAAGTTTACCACAAGATATAGAATGGCATTTCATTGGGCATTTACAAACTAATAAAGTAAAATATATCGTTCCATACGTAACGCTTATTCACAGTATTGATTCCTACAAACTATTGATCGAGGTAAACAAACAGGCAGCCAAAGTCAACCGAAAAATAGATTGTTTAATACAGTTGCATATTGCATTAGAAGAAACAAAATTCGGTTTCAATATGAGTGAATGCAGAGAGCTATTTTCATCAGGCATTTTGAAAGACCTGAAGAATATTCGCATCTGCGGACTAATGGGGATGGCAACCAACACTGATAACACAGAACAAATTAGATCTGAATTTCATTTATTAAATAATTTCTTTCAAGAAATAAAAGGAAAATGGTTTGCAGAAGAAAATTCGTTCAAAGAATTATCAATGGGAATGTCACACGATTATCATGAAGCTATTACTGAAGGTAGTACTTTGATACGTGTAGGGAGCAAGATATTTGGAGAAAGAATCTATTAACCAACAAATATTATCACTATGGCAACATTAGAAACCACATTTGCGGGACTAAAATTAAAAAATCCCATTATCATCAGTAGCTCAGGCCTAACTGACAATGCTGCAAAAAATAAGAAACTCTGCGAAGCTGGAGCTGGTGCAATTGTTCTGAAATCGCTTTTTGAAGAACAAATAATGATGGAAGCTTATCAATATAACGATCCATCTATGTCATCTGAAGCAAATGATCAATTGACTGCTTATACTCTTCATCATAAGCTAAACGAATACCTTAGCCTGATACAGGAAAGCAAAAAAATGTGCAATATACCTATTATTGCCAGTATCAACTGCTACGAAGACAATTCGTGGGTCGATTTTGCAGAACAAATAGAAAAAGCTGGCGCAGATGCATTAGAGATCAATATTTTAGCTTTACAAACTAATATACAATATACCTATGGCAGCTTTGAGCAGTTACATATCGATATTTTGCGCCACATAAAAAGAACGATGCAGATACCTGTCATCATGAAATTAGGTAGTAACCTTACCAACCCCATAGCACTCATTGAACAACTTTATGCTAATGGAGCAGCAGCTGTAGTTTTATTTAACCGTTTCTATCAACCAGATATCAACATTGATAAAATGGAACAGGGTACTGGAAATATATTTAGCACAGAGGCCGATTTAGCTCAATCATTACGCTGGACCGGGATCGCCTCTGCTGCAGTCAATAAAATTGATTATGCACTGTCGGGAGGAATCCATTCTGCAGAAAGTGTAGTAAAAGCATTACTTGCCGGTGCATCCGCTGTTGAGATATGCAGTGTTCTTTACCAACAATCAACTGCCGTTATTGAAGAATTTAACAACTTCCTGAACCAATGGATGAATAAAAAAGGTATGGAAAGCATTACCCAATTCAAAGGCAAATTAAATATGAACGACCCCAAAGGAGCCACAACCTTTGAACGCACGCAATTCTTAAAATACTTCGCTTCACACCAGTAGTAGTTCTAAACAAAAAGCCCCTAACAGATAAAGTTATGGGGCTTTTTTATATATAGAAATAACTAAACCATATCAAGGCTTTTTATCAAGTGCTTCAAAGCAAGAATTTTTACTAATAAATTCAGGTACAATATCTTTCATTGCCGCTACAATTTTCATCTGATCGTAAGTATAACTTATATCAATAAGATGTTGAATACGTTCCTTCACTTCATCATAATCATATTCACGTACTGTGGCAATCATAATTTTCTCATGATATGTAGGCTTAGTCAATTCTTTCACATTAAGTAACTCTTCGTATAATTTCTCTCCATGGCGTAAACCCGTAAACTCTATTTTAACATCAGTTCGCCCGGAAAGACTTATCATGCGTTTTGCCAAATCGACAATTTTTACAGGCTTACCCATATCAAATATATAGATTTCTCCACCATGCCCCATACTGCCTGCTTCGAGTACTAATCGACAAGCTTCTGGAATAGTCATAAAATAGCGAATGATATCAGGATGAGTAACTGTTACGGGACCACCGCGTTGGATTTGGTCACGGAAACGGGGAATAACCGATCCATTGGAACCCAATACATTGCCAAACCTAGTAGTAATAAACTGAGTCGTGTCTCCACCCTCTTTCTGTAATTTTTTAGCCAGGGATTGAACATAAATTTCACAAATCCTCTTAGAGCACCCCATTACGTTAGTAGGATTTACGGCTTTGTCAGTAGATATCATGACAAATTTTTCCGCCCCGTATTTCACTGCTAAGTCAGCTACAGTACGCGTACCATAAACATTAACTTGAATAGATTCTGATACATTATCCTCCATCATAGGAACATGTTTGTAAGCCGCCGCGTGAAAAATATATTGTGGTTGATATTCACGGAAAATGGCTTCCATACGGGTAGCATTCGATATATCAGCAATGATAGTCTCTGCATCAATATCACGCCAACGATCTTGCAATTCCAAACGAATATCATGCAAAGGAGTCTCAGCCTGATCCACCAAAATCAACTTATACGGATTAAAAGTAGCCACCTGACGCATAATCTCACTACCAATCGATCCTGCCGCTCCAGTAATCATAACCCGCTTTCCCTCTAGATGGGAAGCTACTTTATGGATGTCTATTTCGATTGGCTCACGTTGTAGCAAATCTTCTATTTGAATTTCCTTCAATTGTGTTCGATTCAGCGTCTGAGCATTCCATTCGCTCAAAGGTGGAGCTGTCATCAAACGAACATTATGTGCCAACAAGCGATCGGCAATATCAGTTTTTTTCAACTTTTCCATTTTAGCCGGAGAAACAATAACCGTATGTACATCACGCTCGTCAAGCACCTCAAACAGGCTATCATCGTTGGGATAGACCTTTACTCCCATCATTACTTTATTAATCAGTTCCGGTTCATCGGCTATAAAACCACGTAAGCGATAATGATTTCGCAAGTTAACACGCAATGCTTTGGCTATATTTACACCAGCCTCTTTAGCACCATAAATAAAGACATTGGCACTATGTGTACTATCAAAATTCAACGCTTCAAAAATAGTCTTTACCACTACCCTAGAGCAAGACATCATTGCAAAACTGATTATATAGGACATAAACAGCACACTCACAGATGCAAACTCTAAATGCAACCAGTTTTCCGAAGCAATTGACATAAGCATCAATAGTGCATAAGCTACTGATAGCGAAACAAATATACGCATAATATCAACAAAGGATGAAAAGCGCAGCACATTAGAATATGTCTTAAAGACACGAAAAAAGACCAAATTGACAACGATAGTCCATAGAATCGTGTTATCTAAATGAGTGTCTTCATGGAAAATACTTCCAAAATCATAACGAAAGGCATAAGCCAACAAACCAGATATGGCTATAATGACCACATCAATCAATAATATGCTCCAAATCGGCAATACCTTTGCAGAAAGGTACCGATGCAATAAATTTCGCTTCATAGCGTTTGACAGTTTTTTTGTTTTAGGCGAGACAAAGATACATTTTTTATATCAATGAAAAGAATAAACAGACAAAAAATATAGAAACAAAGCAAATGGCCTCGCAAGACAAGATGTTACCTCTACAAAAGATTCGCTAACACAATGCAAGGAAGTAAGGTATAAATATAACTATTCATTTTCTAAAAACTATTCAATCAGAGATATAAGGCTCCAAAAACACAAAAAAATATGCATTAACAATACATATATATACTAAAAACAGGAAACAATCGGAAAAATATGCAATATCCACTCTCTTATAATAGTATAAAACAAATGTTTGAAAGCTTTATGAAGGATGTTTCTTACCTGTTGGAAGCAAACTTCTTACCTGTTACAAGCAAACTCGTAACAGGTAAGAAGTAAATCCGAACTTTGCAGGAAGTATACAACAGTTCTATTTATGGAAAAATGAAGGCATTTCAGAGCTATTTCAATTGTAAAGATTTCTATATCGCATTATATACCTGCATTATACAGATTTCACTTACGAAAAAACGCAAGCCAAGGAGTCCAAGATAAAAATAAGCGATTCTCAGCAATTAGAAAATACAAAATGTCAATTTGTCCAATTACCAATAAGGATATAGAATAAGAAAAACAAAGACATACCAACCGCCTCATTCGGAACAGGCTGGTATGCCATCGCTTTTTTATACATTGACCACAAAAATGATTATTTACATTAAATTACTAGCTAGCTCGCTCAACCTACTACGTTCACCTTTCACCAGATTGACATGAGCAAAAAGGTTCTGATCCCTCATGCGATCAATCATATAAACCAAGCCATTGGACTGACTATCCAGATAAGGCTGGTCAATCTGTTGTATGTCACCCGTAAACACCATTTTAGTACCTTCACCGGCACGAGTTATGATAGTCTTGATTTCGTGTGGAGTAAGATTTTGGGCTTCATCAATAATACAATAAGTTTCACTCAAACTGCGTCCACGAATAAACGCTAAAGCTTCAATAACCAATTGCTCACTTTTTTGCATATCTTCTAACCTCTTAATCTCCGAAGAGTTAGCTGCAAACTGATGCTTTATGACGTTCAAATTATCGAATAAAGGCTGCATATAGGGAGCAACCTTTTCTTGGGCATCACCAGGCAAAAATCCTAAATCTTTGTTAGACAATGCCACCACCGGACGTGCCAACAAAATCTGCTTATAATCAGCCTGTTGTCCCAAAGCAGCCGCCAATGCCAACAAGGTCTTTCCAGTACCAGCCTTTCCCGTAAGTGCTACCAATTTGATTTCAGGATCGTTAAGCACCTCAAAAGCGAAACTCTGCTCGGCATTGCGCGGCTCTATACCGTAATTCTTGGTTTTGTGTACACGGCAAACGGCATGTGTAAACGGGTTATAACGAGCCAGCACACTGCTACGATCGCTCTTCAAGACAAAGCAATCATTTGGATGTAACAAGTCGCGAAAATCAAACTCACTGACGTCTATTCCCTCTTTAGAGGAATAAATACGATCGATAAGCGTAGGATCGATATTTTCAAATACCTCGTTCGATTTTTCAAAGATATCAGCATTAACAACCTTATCAGTGATATAATCTTCACATAACAAACCAATGGAACGAGCCTTCATACGCAGGTTGACATCTTTGGTAACAAGGATAGCCTTTGTCTCTGGATATTTACGGGCCAGCCAGTCGGTAACAGCCAATATCCGATGGTCAGGGATATGTTCAGGGAACGATTCGTATACATGAGGAGCTTCAACATTTCCTGTTACGACAAACAGACGCCCCATTCCTTCACCCAATGGTGCCCCTTTCGTGAAAAGGTTATCATCAGTAACGGTATCGAGTTCGCGAACAAACTCACGCGCATTGAAATTTATCTGCTCATTACCTTTCTTGAACTTATCCAATTCCTCAAGAACTACAATGGGAAGATAAATATCATTCTCCTGAAAATTTTTCAGACAGTTATAGTCGTGAAGGATAACATTCGTATCAATCACAAAATTTTTCTTTGCTCCCATACTCGTTTAGATTTAAAATAGTTAATACCTTTGTTGCTTTTAAAGATAAACAATTAACAGGGGAAAAAGATTGATTTCCCGTTAAAGATTACAAAAGATGAACTATCAGGACACATTACAGTACTTATATGACAGCACTCCCATGTTCCAACAAGTAGGAGGAACAGCTTACAAAGAAGGATTATACAACACACTAGCATTGGACGAACATCTGGGGCATCCACACCGGCAATTCCACACCATCCATGTAGCAGGTACCAATGGGAAGGGCTCATGTTCACATACCTTGGCAGCAATTCTGCAAACAGCAGGATACCGTACAGGACTTTACACTTCACCCCACTTGGTAGATTTCCGCGAACGCATCCGCGTCAATGGGCATCCCATACCAGAAGAATATGTTATACAATTTGTAGAAAAAGAACGGTCTTTTTTTGAGCCGTTACACCCGTCATTCTTCGAACTGACTACCGCTATGGCTTTCCGATACTTTGCCGATGAGCGAGTGGACGTAGCTATCATAGAAGTGGGACTAGGCGGGCGACTAGATTGTACTAACATTATCCGTCCAGACCTGTGCATCATTACCAACATCAGTCTGGACCATACACAATTCCTTGGAAACACACTGAAACAAATTGCAGGAGAAAAGGCAGGTATCATCAAGTCAGACATTCCTGTAGTAATAGGTGAAACGACCAATGAGACACGTCCCGTATTCGAACAAAAGGCGCATGCAGTACACGCCCCTATCTATTTTGCCGAAGAGAATGACCGTGAAGACTATCCGGGTATAGAATGCGAGCTGAAGGGTATTTACCAAAAGAAAAACACCCGCACTCTGTTCACAGCCCTTCCTTTACTCAAAGAATCCGGATACAGGATAGATGAGCAATATGTGCGTCAAGGATTTGCTCATGTGGTGGAACTTACCGGGCTGATGGGCCGCTGGCAGAAATTACAGGATGCCCCTACCCTGGTGTGCGACACCGGCCACAACGTGGGTGGTATAACCTACATCGCTGAACAGCTACGCCAACAGCCCTGCCGCAAGCTGCACATTGTCATCGGTATGGTAAACGACAAAGACATACGCGGCGTACTGGCTTTATTACCCCAGGAAGCCATCTACTATTTTACTCGTGCCAGTGTAAAACGTGCCCTGCCAGCCGAAGACCTCGCCAGTCTGGCAGCCGAAGTCGGATTACAAGGACTGTGCTCCCCTGACGTTCCATCGGCCGTCAGGGCTGCACAAGAAAAAAGCCTCCCTGAAGACTTCATCTTCGTGGGAGGCAGTACCTTCATCGTGGCCGACTTGTTAACGAACTGCGATACACTCAATCTCCACTAACGCATCCTTGGGTAGGGATTTGACAGCTACGGCCGAACGGGCTGGAAAATCGCCCTTGAAGTAAGTGGCATACACTTTGTTCATATCGGCAAACAGCGACATATCGGCCAAGAAAACGGTAGTCTTCACGATGTGAGCCATCGTCAAGCCAGCTTCTTCAAGAATGTGCTTCACGTTCTCCAAAGACTGGCGTGTCTGCGCCTCAGCCCCCTGAGGCATCACACCAGTAACGGCGTCGATAGGCAACTGACCGGACACGAACACCATGCCGCCGGCCTCAATAGCTTGGCTGTAAGGCCCAATAGCCCCAGGAGCCAGTGGACTACAAATCACTTTTTTCATACTTACCTTGTTTTAAATTTATATAACAATTGAATGAAATCTTTTTCGAAAGAAGCGTTCTATACCCTTACTTGCAATATTTCTCCATCAGCGCCTCTACTTCGGTATGCCCCAGCTCCTTGGCCTTGGCAAAGCTAGCACATGCGTCGGCATTCTGCTTGAGTTGTACTTGTGCCAATCCCATCAGGCGATAAGCCTCAGCATAATTGGGATCGATTGCCAATGCTTGTTTCAGCACCTCTAATGCCTGTTCGCTACGCCCTACACGGATGTTGACCACAGCCAACTCAGCACGATAAGTTAACTCTTTTGGATCGAGTTCAATAGCCTTGGCCAGGTCATCCAATGCGCGCTGATATTGCTTGGCCGCTAAAGCTGCTTGCTCACGGTAATAATAGAAAGCACCGTTCACATTGCCGTTCACCGCATTGAAATAGGCATCATAATCCTGCACGGCAGCACGAGCCTGTCCGGCATCCATACGTGCCTGTGCGCGCTCCAACAGATAAGGGGCAGCATCGGCAGCATAGGGCTGTTGCAGACGTGCCACGCAGCTGTCCATCAGCGCCAGCACTTCTTCGTCCGATGCCTGCATCACCTGCTTGGTCTTAGCCGCGCTGTAAAACGTGGTAGCTGATGCCAAAGAAGATTGGTTGACCTTCTCATAGCAGGCCAATGCAGCCGGATAATCTTGCTTGGCAAAAAGAATATCTCCTTCGGTCTGCGTATAGATGGGCAAATCGGCAATAGCAATGGCGGCACGGATTTCTTCCAATGCCTTATCATACGTCCAACCGTCATATGGTTTCTCGGGAGCACTTAACAGATAACCGTAGATGGTCTTAGCACGATTAAAGTGAACATCGTCTTTCTTTTGCGCCACATCCAGCGCCTTATCCATATCAGCCTCAACCTTCCTCATGCTTTCCTCGTCCACAGACAAGACCAATCGTTGTGAAGCACGACGCAAATAACCATCGGCGCTGTTGGGATATTGTGACACAAAGTCATTCAGTACTTCCATGTATTTGTCGGCTGACAACTGCGACGATACGACATACAGAAAAACCAGCGCTTGTTCTTCTGTATCAGGCAATGCCTTCTTGATACCTACACCCTTCAAAGCCAAATCACCATACGACAGCCCCGATATACTCTGCGCCATTGCATAATTAACATCAACTGCATAACATATCATAGTTGTATCTTGCCCTGACGATTTTTGAGCTAAACCGAATACTGCCCCCTCAGCATTAGTAAGTGGACAACTAACCATTTTGTCCTTCAATCTCATATCAAGCGTATAATATGAATACTTACTATCCACCTTATCGATAGCTTTCACCTTTCCTATCGTACAACTACGGTCTTTTTGCGTAGAATATGGCAGAAGATAGACTTCCGATCCCGGTTGAGGTGCCATCGTTATCAATGTAAGTGCATCAACCTTCTTTCCCGGAATGGCCACACGGAACTTAATGACGTCATACATATCATCCGCTCCCATAATGGCCTCAACCGGCATCTGCACCCCTTCATACGTTACAGCCACTGCGCGTTGTGCACCCTTAAACAAGCTATAATCAGACAGAGCTACGCCGCTTTCCGTCACAAAAAAACCGTTACCCGTATTCAGTATCTTATCATTTTCATCATAGGTAATGATGGAAAAAACGGCCCGTTTAGCCTTCTCTACCCATTTGGGTGCCTGAGCCACACTCCATTGGGCAAATGTGCACAGCACCGCGAAAAAAAGAATCGTCCTTTTCATGCAATTTTATTCTGTTATTAGTTTTTATTCCCCAACCGTTGCCTAACAGCCTCATAAACCAGAATGCCCGCAGCAACAGATACATTCAACGATTCGATTGTGCCCAGCATAGGGATTTTCACCCACTCGTCGCACAATGCAAGATTATCATACGACACTCCTTTGTCTTCGGCTCCCATGATAATGCATATGGGGCCGGTATAGTCAGCCTTCGTATAATCATAGTCGCCTTTTTCAGTAGCAGCCACCACATGAAAGCCGCAATCCTTCAGATACTGTAAGGTACGCGTCAAGCTCTGTTCTCGGCAGACTGGCAACGTATGCAATGCACCCGCCGAAGTCTTAACGGCATCGGCATTCACACTTACGCTATTCTTAGCAGGAATAATGATGGCATCGACAGCTGCACATTCACATGTCCGTGCAATGGCACCAAAATTACGAACATCAGTCACACCATCGAGCATTACAAACACCGGATTCTTGCCCTGCTCGAAGAGGAAGGGGACAAGGTCTTCTGTCTTCTGGTAGGTGACGGCCGAGACGAAGGCCACCACGCCCTGATGATTCTTGCGCGTAATCTTATTGATGCGCTCCACAGGCACCCGCTGGACGGGTATCAGCGTTCCTTTCAACACGGCAAATAACTCTTTAGACAAATCGCTTTGAATGTCTTTCTTTACCAATATCTTATCAATGTCCTTACCTGCCTGAATAGCCTCTATAACAGCACGAACACCAAAAATCATTTCACTCTTGTCAACCATAAATATTGTCTTACATTAATCTTTATACAAATCAAGCCATCCCCAGCAAAACTTTGGCATTGTTTAACGCAGCCTCAGTTAGAGTTGCACCACTCAACATATGAGCGATTTCTTCCACTCTTTCGTTGTCTGTCAAACGACGAATATGGCTGTTAGTTTCCGTTTCATTATCTTGCTTGTATACTTTATAATGAGTACGTCCGCGTGCAGCAATCTGTGGTAAATGCGTAATACTGATAACCTGTCGGTTACTATCTCCCATTTCTTGCATGATATCGGCCATGCGGTCTGCAATTTCACCCGAAACCCCAGTATCAATCTCGTCAAACACAATAGTCGGCAACTTCACAGCCCCAGCAATCATCGCCTTGACAGACAACATCACACGTGCGATTTCGCCTCCGGAAGCGACAGATGATATATTTTGCAACGAGCCATTTTTATTGGCCGAAAACAGGAAATTCACTGTGTCGCATCCATGTATCCCCGGCTCTTTACGCGCTCCCATTTCAACAACAAAACGCACATTAGGCATGCCCAAAGGAACCAGACGCAAAGCCATCTGTCGTTCTACTTCACGAGCAACTTTGGTACGAGCCTTTGTCAAAATCTCCGCCTGTTGCTTCACTTGCGCAAATAGAATGTCGCAATGTTGTTTCATCCGCTCAATATCTTCATCTGCCGAAACAATGGCTGCCAATTTATTCCTATAGTCTCCACATAAATTAATCAAATCTTCTACTGTATCCACACGATGCTTCTGCTGTAAAGTATATATTTGATTTAATCGCTCATTCACCTCTTCCAAACGCTCCGGATTAAACTCCACCTCCTCCTCCCGATTTGTTATTTCCTGAGAAATGTCTTTCAACTCAATATATACACTCCCCAAACGATCAACCAGTTCACTAGCAGGCGAATACACGCTCTTTAATCCGTTCATCGAATCCAAACACTCCTTTAAAACAGAAAGCGCCCCTCCTTCATCGGAACATAAGCTCTGCCCTCCCCGATATAATCCGGCTTTTATTTCTTCAGCATGGCTCAGTGTTTCACACTCCTGCTCCAGTTCTTCTTGCTCACCAATAACCAAATGCATTGCCTCCAATTGCTCTAGTTGAAAACGGATATAATCTTCTTCCGCTTTGTCTTGAACTACATGTTCCCTCAACGTTTCCAGTTCACTCAACGACTTTTTCCAGGCCTGATAGCAGGTCTGATATGTTGAGAGTATCTCTTCGTCATGGGCGAGAATATCCAAAACATTCAGCTGAAAACCTTCTTTATTCAATAACAGATTCTGATGTTGAGAATGCACATCTATAAGTTGTTCACCCAATGCTTTCATCTGAGCCAAAGCAACCGGAGTATCATTAATGAATGCACGGCTTTTGCCAGAAGCATACAACTCACGACGCAAAATACATTCATCATCATACTCCAACTCATTTTCTTCAAAAAATGGAAGCATTGTATATGCTGAGATATCAAAATGTGCTTCAATTACACATTTTGATGCGTTTACACGAATAGACTTGACATCGGCACGCTGTCCAAGTAACAGCCCTATGGCTCCCAAAATGATGGATTTCCCAGCACCTGTTTCTCCGGTTATTACAGAGAATCCACTATTAAATTCAATATCTAATTGCTCAATAAGAGCATAATTCTGAATATAAAGTGAACGCAACATAAATTTCGACCCCTATTTTACTTCATCACCTGTACGAAATGCCTTTACCAAATGATTGATTATATCGGCAGCTACAGCTTTTTTTGACTTCAATGGATAATCCTCTCGTGCAGAACGACTTATTATACTTATTTTATTTGTATCATAACGGAAACCCGCACCTGCATCATTCAACGAATTCAACACAATAAAATCCAAATTCTTTTTCTCCAGTTTCTCCTCGGCATTCTGCAGCTCATTATTTGTTTCCAACGCAAACCCCACCAGCACTTTCTTCGAATCAGCAGTTTGTTTCAACTTACCTAATGCTGCAGCAATATCCTGGGTTGGTTTCAGATTTAAAGCAATATCACCTGTCTTCTCACGTTTAATCTTTTCATCTGCCACACATTCGGGAGTATAATCTGCCACAGCAGCACACATAATGGCAGCATCAGCGTCAGGGAAAGAAGAGACAGCCGCTTCATACATCTGGGCAGCCGACTCGACATCATATCTACGGAATACATCATAATATGGGGTTTTCTGTATTGGGCCACTTACCAAAATAACTTTAGCCCCTCTACTCGTACATTCATCAGCTAATGCCAAACCCATTTTTCCAGAAGAGTAATTGCCAATAAAACGCACAGGATCTATTTTCTCGTAAGTAGGCCCCGTTGTAATTAAAACAGTCTTACCTACCAAATCCCCTTCTTTAGAAGCAAAATACATTTCAAGATGTCGGATGATATTTTCTGGTTCCTCCATTCTGCCTTTTCCAACCAAATGGCTAGCCAACTCTCCCGTACCTGGCTCTATAATGTAATTTCCATAAGCACGAAGTTTGTCCAAATTCTCCTTCGTAGAAGGATGAGCATACATATCCAAATCCATTGCAGGAGCGATAAACACAGGTGCCTTTGCCGAAAGATAAGTGGTTATCAACATATTATCAGCAATCCCATTAGCCATCTTTCCAATAGTGGAAGCTGTTGCAGGAGCTATCAGCATTGCATCTGCCCATAAACCTAAATCAACATGACTGTTCCAAGTTCCATCACGCTGTGCAAAAAAATCACTAATTACAGGTTTGCTTGTCAACGCCGACAAGGTTATAGGAGTGATAAATTCTTTGCCGGCAGGGGTTATAACGACTTGTACTTCAGCACCACGCTTTACTAATCCACGAATAATATAACAAGCTTTATAAGCGGCAATACTTCCCGTGATGCCCAATACAATTTTTTTTCCTTTCAGAATCTCTGTCATAGTTTTATTTCTGAGTCATTTCACGCAAACGTATTTTTGTCAACATGGCTTTTGTATTCAACGTAAAATCACTATTTAACATCCAGCCATAATAACCAGGATCCCGCTTCAAGACTTCTGCAACAGCCATTCCTTTATATTTTCCAAAATTGAATATCTCGACCCCCTTTTCATCATACACCATACGCCCGGCAAAGTCTACATTTTTATTAAAACTTGAATATTCGGATAAAAATGCAATATCATTCTGCAGTTCAGGATAACGATCTAATTGTGACATTAACACTTCATAGGTAGCACGCGTATCGGCCTCGGCGGTATGGGCATCTTCCAGATTTTTTCCACAATAAAACTTATAAGCAGCAGAAAGTGTACGTTGTTCCATTTTATGAAAAATAACTTGTACATCAACAAATTTTCGCCGGCTCATATCAATATCAACCCCTGCCCGCAAAAACTCCTCAGCCAAAACCGGAATATCAAAACGGTTTGAATTAAACCCCGCCAAATCACATCCTTCAATATCATTGGCAATATTACGGGCTACTTCTTTAAAAGTCGGGCAATTTTCTACATCTTTGTCATAAATACCATGAACTGCAGATGCTTCTTCCGGAATATGCATTTCCGGATTAATGCGCATCGTCTTTGCCTCTTCATTACCATTAGGATATACCTTCAAATAACAAATCTCAACTATCCGATCCGAATTTATATTTGTACCTGTTGTTTCTAAGTCAAAAAAAACAAGAGGATTTTTTAAATTCAACTTCATTATGAATCAATTAATAAAAAATAAAATTCATATCAAATAACCTGTAACACAAAAAGTATCTTTTTATTAAAATTTTAGCTCATACGATTAAAGCATCATGGGCATTAATAACATCAGTAAATCTTCATTTTCCTCATGTTCCAATGGAACAATAACACCTGCTCGTGAAGGATCGGCCAGCTCAATCACAACTTCATCTGCCGAAATATTATTTAAGATATCAATCAAAAAAGTAGATTTAAAACCGATGCTCATCGGAGTACCCATATATTGACATACCAATGATTCTTCTGCTGAAGTTGAAAAATCTATATCTTGAGCTGAAACTACTATAAGATTCTCTTGCATTCGCAATTTGATAAGGCTACTTGCTTGTGAAGAAAATATAGCTACACGACGCAAAGCGCCAATCAACGACAAACGGTCTACGGTAACACGATAAGGGTTATTTTGTGGAATTACAGAATTATAATTCGGATAACGACCTTCTATCAAGCGGCACACCATTCGATAATGTTCCAATGCAAACACAGCATTACGTTCATCAAATTCAACCACTACAGAATTCGGTTCTTTAGGCAACAAATTTTTCAGCAACACTGCAGGCTTTTTGGGTAAAATAAATGCAGCACGTTCATTCCCTTTTACAGACAAAATTTTGCAACGAACCAGCTTATGACCATCTGTAGCAACCATAGTAACATCTTCCGTTGTTATATCAAAATAGATACCGTTCATTACAGGACGCAATTCATCATCTGCCGTTGAAAAAACAGTCCGATTAATGCCTCTCAATAAAATATCAGCATCCATTTCTATCCGCACAGCATTTTCACTTAATATAACAGACTGAGGGTATTCATTTGCATTTTGGCCAATAAGACTATATTTACCATTTTGATATTGTATGGTAATTTCCAAAGATTCTATATTAACATCAAAAGTCAAAGGCTGCTCTGGGACTTCTTTCAATGCATCCAACAAAGTCTTTGCTGTTACTGCAAAACGCCCATCATCATCACTCTCATTTACCTCAAGCGTAGTAGTCATTGTCGTTTCGCTATCAGAAGCTGTTACAGTTAAGGTTCCATCCTGTAAATCAAAAAGTAAACAATCTAAAATAGGCAATGCATTCTTCGAATTTACCACACGACTAATAGCCTGCAAATGATTAGAGAGTGCAGTGCTGGATACTATAAATCTCATACAATTGATATATTTAAGTCCTTACTTATTTAAACATAAACTATTGGACAAAATTAAAAAAAGAATTTCCAGCAGCAAAGAATTACCAACAAAAAACAATGATTTATACATCGAATATTTCTAAAAAATTGTAACTTCGCCGCATTATTAAACAAAAGAGCAATGGAATTTACAGGAAAAATTATCGCAATCCTCCAACCGAGAGGTGGAGTATCAAAATCAGGAAATGAGTGGAAATCACAAGAATATGTAATAGAAGATCATGGTCAATACCCACGCAGAATGTGTTTCGACGTATTTGGTGCAGATAAAATAGAACAATTCAACATTCAATTGGGAGAAGAACTAACTGTTTCTTTTGATATTGATGCTCGTCAATGGCAAGACCGTTGGTTCAACAGTATTCGCGCATGGAAAATTGAACGCATATCCAATGAACCAACTACCTCAAATCCCCCTATACCACCTGCCCCAGTCACTAACCCTGATTTTCTCTCGGGAGACACAAAAGACGATTTACCTTTTTAAAAAAATTATCAATAAATAGCCAATCTTCCCTTCCTAAAGAAGTTGGCTATTTTATGAGATCTATCTTTCAATATCTGTCCCAAACAGCATAAAACATCAACAATTAAAATTGTATATTTAATCCATCAAAAGCATAATGAACATGGGGAGGTAGTTCTTTCGAAATTTCATTATACAAACCCGCTTGATGACTCATGTGAATTAAATAAGTTTCTTTTGCACCAATACGTTCTACAACATCTAACGCCTCAGAAATACACTGATGAGTAGGATGAGGCAAAACTCGTAAAGCATTTATTATCAAAACTTCCAAATGACTTAAGGCCTCAAATGTTTCCTTAGGCATAATAGACATATCTGTAATATACCCTAAACTATTATTAATTCGATAACCCAATATAGGCAATTTTCCGTGTAATACCCGCAAAGGTAATATTTCAGTATGATTAATATAAAATGGGATGTTTGATTCAATTTCTTTTAAAACAAGTTGTGGTACCCCAGGATATATTTTCTCTACAAAACAATAAGGCATTCGCATGCGCAAATGCATAGCAGTAGGTTTACTCGCAAAAACAGGAATCTCCGCAAAACGACAAAACGGCCGTAAATCATCCAGTCCACCGACATGATCATAATGCTCGTGAGTAATTAAAACTCCATCTATCTTTTCATAAAATGAAGACTGCATAACCTGAGTTCTGAAATCTGGGCCACAATCTATTAAAATAACAGCATCAGAAGTGCGAACTAACGCAGACGTGCGCAAACGCCTATCACGACTATCAAGAGATGTACAAACAGAGCATTTACATCCAATCTCAGGAACTCCTGTTGATGTCCCACTCCCTAAAATTGTAAGTTCCATAATCAGATTTTCACTAAATATAAATCACTTCCGGTTGAATATTAACCTGGAATTTATCATAAACCGAAATACGCACCGCCTCTGCCAAATCTATTATATCCTTAGCAGTAGCCCCTCCTAAGTTAACTAACACCAATGCTTGTTTATCATATACAGCCGCACGTCCCAAAGTTTTACCTTTCCACCCGCATTGTTCTATCAACCAACCTGCTGGTATTTTTACATGCAGATCATCAATATCATAATGAGGCATGGAAGGATAATTTCGAACCAAATCCTCAAATTGCTTTTTTAATATTATGGGATTCATAAAAAAACTCCCCGCATTGCCCAATAACCTTGGATCTGGAATTTTTTTCATCCGTATTTCAATAATAGCACAACGTAAGGTCGCTAAATTAAGTTCTGAGTATTTAGCTATTTCATTACGAATTGAGCCATAATCCAATTGATAACATGGAGTTTTATTTAATGAAAAATTCACATGAGTAATGAAGACATTCTTCATACTTACCTGTTTGAATATACTATTTCGATACGTATACTCACATGTTTCAACTGAATATACCTTTTCTTCTCCCTCAATATTTACAGTTTCAACACTATCAATCAAATTTTTCACTTCAACTCCATAAGCCCCAATATTCTGTACTGCACTAGCTCCAACTTCACCTGGAATATAAGATAAATTTTCAGCCCCATACCAGCCATACTCAACACAAAACTTAACAAAATCATCCCACAGCATACCTGCCCCCACACGCACAAAAATCTTCTCATTGTTTTCCGAAAGTATTTGCACATCCTTAATACGCGAATGAAGTATAGTTCCTTCAAAATCTTTTGTAAAAAGCAAATTACTTCCCTGCCCGATATGAAGAATTGGGAAAGTAACAACTTTAGAAGCCAACAAAGACTTCAACTCAGCTACAGAATCATACTCAAAAAAACTAGCAGCCTTAGCTTCAATACCAAAAGTATTATGAGATAACAATGAGTAATTTTTCATTTTCTAGATACTTGTATCCTCATATTTATACAGCTCCCAACCATCACGCCTTTTACGAAAGTAAAAGATATTAGAATACCCATTTCCTATTCCATTCACTTTTAAAATTTTAGTATTCGAAAGAGCTTCATTTTTTTGTCCATAATAGAAGTTAGAAAGACTATCTACAGGCATCACAGGACGGAAAGCATACCATTGGTCAATATCCAAAGTAGTTTCCAAAACAGCAAAATCGTCATCTGGATCTATCGTAACAAATTTTAAAGGAGAAGAAATATGTTGTCTTTGATATACACTATCAGTAACAAAACGAGTATAAAAAGAAAAAAAATCATCATGTTCCTTTTCAACCTTCATCAAAGAAAAATCAATGGAGTTAAGTATCCACATTCCCTCCATTTTTTGAAATAAATATTTCTTAAGTATCCGTTTTTTCAAGAGAAGCCATTCTACTTGAACCGAATGCAAAGACGTATCTCCAACCAAGTCCATATCTTCCTCACGATCAAAAAGAATCGTATAATAATTTTGGTTCGGGAACAAATTAATATGTTCCCAAACATTTTTAGTTATTGTGTCTACTACCCCCTCATGACGATACAGCAATGGGAACTGAATTCGCTGCTTTTGCAAGACTTTATCTGAAGCAAAAATAAATATAAAATCATCAAATAGCTCATCTGCCTCTATTGGCCTCGGCTTTTCTTGCATGCCCAATAATGATGTATCCTGTTTTACTCTTTTCCGAGTAACAGAATCCACCATTTGCGTCATCAAATCAAAAGGGACAGTTGTGACCCTTTTCCCTCCACACGAAGCAAAAAGGGTCACAAACAGAAATCCTAACAAAATTTTATTCATTACAACAAGTGAAACACTTATTTAAACTTAGCTTTTAACTTTTCAAGCATATCCACTGTCATCGAATCCAAATCAAACTGTGGCTTCCAATCCCACTCTTCACGGGCACAAATATCATCCATACTGTCTGGCCAACTATCTGCAATAGACTGCTTTAAAGGATCAATATTATATATCATTTCAAAATCAGGAACATATTTTTTTATGGCATGATAAATTTCTTCTGGATCAAAACTCATAGAAGCAATATTAAAAGCATTCCGATGTTTAAGGCGCTTAGGATCAGCTTCCATCAAAGAGATTGCCGCATTTAAAGCATCTGGCATATACATCATATCCATATAGGTTCCAGCTTTTACCGGACAAATAAACTTTTCTCCTTTAACGGCAGCATAATAAATATCTACAGCATAATCCGTAGTTCCTCCTCCTGGAGGAGTAACATTTGAAATAATCCCAGGGAAACGAACGGCACGTGTATCAACGCCATATTTAGTATAATAATAGTCACTTAACAATTCTGTTGTAACTTTTGTTACGCCATACATAGTACGAGGCCGTTGAACAGTATCTTGAGGAGTATGCACATGAGGAGTAGATTCTCCAAAAGAACCTATAGAACTAGGAGTAAAAACTGCACAATTGTATTTACGAGCCACCTCTAGCACATTCCATAAACCATCAATTCCTATTTTCCATGCCAACATCGGTTTACTCTCTGCAACAACCGAAAGTAAAGCTGCTAAATTATAAATTGTATCCACTCCATACTCTTTAACCGCATTTTCTATTGATGTCCCATCCATTACATCAACAATGGCACATGGCCCCGTTTTTCTCAATTCACCCTGAGGTGGTGCACTGGTAATATAACCAGCGACAACATGTTCATTACCATAGCGTTTACGCAGTTCCATCGTCAGCTCCGAACCGATCTGTCCAGTAGCTCCAATTACCAAAATATTCTTCATATGATTTATAAATTAAGGCGTCTTTTTATTAGACGGACAAATATACACACTTTTTTTCCATAGTACCATCAACTTCTATCATTTTGTGCTTGTTTATTCCACCAAAAATGGTGTTCTTTGTATCTGTATGTTTCTAACACTTAAAAAACAAATGCTATGTATGGTAAAATGAAAGAATATCTCAGCAACACGCTTGCTGAAATAAAAGAAGCAGGTCTCTACAAAGAAGAACGATTAATTGAAAGTCCCCAACAGTCTGTCATTAATGTAAAAGGCAAAGAAGTTCTAAATTTCTGCGCAAATAATTATCTCGGGTTATCCAACCATCCACGCTTAATAACAGCGGCTCAAAAAATGATGGATCAACGAGGTTATGGTATGTCTTCTGTACGTTTTATTTGCGGGACACAGGACATTCACAAACAATTGGAAGCTGCCATCTCTGAATATTTTCATACCGAAGATACAATTTTATATGCAGCCTGTTTCGATGCCAACGGTGGTGTATTTGAACCTCTCTTTACCGAGGAAGATGCTATTATTTCAGACTCCTTAAATCACGCTTCCATTATTGACGGTGTTCGTCTCTGCAAAGCTAAACGTTATCGGTATGCTAATGCTGATATGACAGATTTGGAACGCTGCCTACAAGAAGCACAAGCACAGCGCTTCCGCATTGTAGTTACAGATGGCGTATTTTCAATGGATGGTAACGTAGCCCCAATGGACCAAATCTGCACCTTAGCCGAAAAATATGATGCACTAGTAATGGTCGATGAATCACATTCAGCTGGCGTTGTAGGCCCTACTGGACATGGTGTAAGCGAACTATATAATACCTATGGACGCGTAGACATATATACCGGTACTTTAGGCAAAGCCTTTGGAGGAGCAATGGGTGGCTTTACGACAGGCCGTAAAGAGATTATTGACCTTCTGCGCCAACGCAGCCGCCCCTATCTATTCTCAAATTCCGTGGCTCCTGCTGTTATCGGAGCTAGTCTTGAAGTATTCAACATGCTGAAAGAAAGCAATGACCTGCACGACAAACTGATAGAAAACATAAACTACTTCCGTAACAAAATGACAGCTGCCGGATTTGACATCAAACCCACCCAAAGTGCCATATGTGCTGTAATGTTATATGACGCCAAACTATCACAAGTCTATGCCGCACGCATGCAAGAAGAAGGTATTTATGTCACCGGATTCTACTATCCAGTTGTGCCTAAAGGCCAAGCCCGAATCCGCGTACAAATTTCCGCTGGACACGAAAAAGAACATCTTGACAAATGTATCGCCGCATTCATCAAAGTAGGCAAAGATTTAGGTGTATTAAAATAACAGTATGACTGTGGCATTTCAATAACAGTTATTAAAACAGTATAAAATCAGAAAGGGATATTCAGCAAATTTCCCTAAAAAATAAGATGGCATATGAAGATGATAAACGAAAATCATTTCATATGCCATCTTTATCAACACTTCTTTACTCACTCATAGAGATATTTTCAACAAGTGAACCAATATCCTTTTTATCATCACTTTAGATGATACAAACAGAAGTATGCTTGTAACTCGTTACGAGCATGCTTACATCCTATCAAAAGTTTACTTCTACAAGCTACAAATTTGTTCCTGACCTGTTACTCCCAAAGGGATATTCAAAATGGAAAACATTTTAAACATGCTAGTACTTCAATGCTACAACTCATCGTTTATTTTTTTCTTTCCCGAAAATACATTTTTAAGTAACAAGCAAACTTACGCTCTATTATCAATTAAAACTACACTCAATACATCAATTCATCAGAAATATATCCTTTAGGCAATTCACGGCAATTATATCCTGAAGCCATAATCTCTCCATAAGCTCCAGCCGAACGAAAAGCTATAATATCACCCCGATTCACCTTATTTAAATCAACAGCTTTTCCAAACACATCAGATGATTCACAAATAGGTCCCACTACATCATAAGCTTCCTTATCCAAATCAGAAGTCAAATTTTCAATCTTATGATAAGCTTGATAAAGTGCTGGACGGATCAAATCTGTCATACCAGCATCTAAAATTGCAAATTGCTTATTAACGCCTTGCTTTACATATAAGACCCTAGATATCAATGAGCCACATTGTCCTACCACCGCTCTTCCTAACTCAAAATGAAGTGTTTGAGAAGCACGAAGCCGTAAGTGTGTAGCATAAGTTTCAAAATATTCTTTAAATGAAGGTATAGCTTGCCGATTAGGATGTGCATAATCTATTCCAAGCCCTCCACCCACATTAATATATTTTACATGAATACGGTGAGCTTCCAATCTATCCTGCAATTCATTAATTCTATTACACAAAGCGACAAAATCACCCATGTCGAGAATTTGCGAACCAATATGAAAGTGCAATCCTATAAAATCTACATGTTCCAAACTTTCAGCAATATCTATTACATGTTCCATATCGGCCATACTAATACCAAACTTATTCTCAGCAAGCCCAGTAGTAATATTTGCATGTGTATGTGCACCCACATTCGGATTTATACGAAAAGCCACCTTAGCGACCTTTCCTTTTGCTGTTGCCAAGTTATTTATCACTTCCAACTCAGGAATCGATTCAACATTAAAGCAATAAATTCCATAATCCAAAGCAAGATTTATTTCCCAGTCAGACTTCCCGACTCCTGCAAAAACAATCTTATCAGCAGGAAAGCCAGCCTTAACCGCAGCACGCACTTCGCCACCGCTTACACAATCGGCTCCCAAGCCATTTTCACGAATAATAGCCAGCACTTTAGGATTTGCATTTGCCTTTACGGCATAATGAACTACGTAATTATCATATTTATAAACCTCTTTACGGATACAACTTAACGTATCACGCAATATCTTGGTGTCATAATAATAAAACGGTGTAGGCAACTTCTGAAATTTATCAATTGGAAATATCCCTTTCATACTAAAATCAGTTTCTTACAAAAAAACGCAAGCTACACAAATAAAATCGTGTAACTTGCGTCCTCGCTATAATATATCAAATACTATTCATTGAATAAAGCCTTACTCAAAGACTGTAAAGCATTCTTTTTATCACACTCACGTATCAAGAAAGATATGTTATAATTACTCCCCCCAAAAGAAATCATACGTACAGGAATATCACGCATTGCATCCAAAGCTTTAGCTTCAAAACCTATATTTTCCCATTCCAAATCTCCCACAACACAAATTATACACATCTCTTTGTCCACAGTTACAGTTCCATATTTTTTCAAATCATCCAAAATCTCATTCAAATGCTTTATATTATCAATGGAAACTGATACACCAACTTCTGACGTACAAATCATATCAATGGAAGTCTGATAACTTTCAAAGATCTCAAAAACTTTACGTAAAAAGCCATGCGCTAGTAACATACGGCTAGATTTTATCTTAATCGCCGTAATATTATCTTTTGCTGCAACTGCCTTAATTTTACCTTTCTCCGTATCATTAGAGATCAATGTTCCAGGAGCAGTTGGATCCATTGTGTTAAGTAAACGGACTGGGATGTTGGCATATTTAGCAGGTTGCACACAAGTTGGGTGCAAAATCTTCGCTCCAAAATAAGCCAACTCTGCAGCTTCTTCAAAATGCAGATGACGTACAGGAGAAGTTTTATCAACTATACGAGGATCATTATTATGCATACCATCAATATCCGTCCAAATTTGGATTTCAGAAGCATTAATAGCTGTACCTATAAGTGATGCTGTATAATCACTTCCACCACGTTGAAGATTATCAATCTCTCCATAAGCATTACGACAAATAAATCCTTGCGTAATATAAATATCAGCCTCAGGATATAACTCCAACTGAACTTGCAATTTTTCCTTTATATAAATAGGATCCGGCTCAGCATTTTTATCAGTACGCATAAATTCTAAAGCAGGAAGCAAAATAGATTTCACCCCACACTCCTGCAAATAGTAATTCATCATAGCCGTAGAAATCAACTCACCCTGAGCTAATACAATCTTCTCCTCAAACAAGGTAAAAAGATCTTTCGTGTAAGAACGAATATAATCAAAATGAGATTTTATCAACTCTAATCCCTTCTGTTTATACTCCGTTGTAGCATACAACTCATCAATATGCTGACGATATTTAACTTCCAGCCTATTGATAACCTCGTTAGCACCTTCTGGATTCTTTTTGTATAAATAATCCGAAATTTCCACCAATGTATTTGTCGTGCCTGACATTGCAGACAAAACTACAATTTTACGTTCACCATCAGTGATCAATTTGGCAACTTCTTTTATTCGTTGCGCAGAACCAACAGAAGTACCTCCAAACTTTAAAACTTTCATTTTCGTCCTTATATTTAGTTTAATTATATTTTCTCAGGCCATATTAGAAGCCTACTTAGTCCTTTAATTCTAATGCTTTTCGTACTCTTCAGTAACATTTATCAATCGATGTTCTCTACAACAATATACTTGTCCAGGAAAATCATGTAGCAAATGCAAGTTGTGTGTTGTCATTACAACCAATGTGCCTGAATTACATATATCATGCAGAAGCCTCACAATACCATATCCAGTTTCTGCATCCAAATTTCCCGTAGGTTCATCGGCTAAGATAATCTCTGGAGAATTAAGAACTGCACGGGCAATAGCTATACGCTGCTGTTCTCCTCCCGAAAGTTCATAAGGGAATTTATATCCCTTATTTTCCATACCCACAAGCTGCAAGACTTCTTCTATTCGCTCTTTAATCTCATGTTTATTTTTCCAACCTGTGGCACGTAGAACGAACTCCAAATTATCATATACAATTCTATCTGTAAGTAATTGAAAATCTTGAAATATAATTCCTAACTTACGACGTAACTGAGGAATATGCTTACGTTTAATATGATACATGTCGTACCCCAATACCTCTGCTCCCCCCGACGTAATCTCTAATTCTCCATAAAAACTCTTAAGCAAACTAGTTTTACCTGAACCCACCTTACCTATCAAGTAAACAAATTCACCTTTATGAAGTTCTAAGTCCAACTCGGTTAATACACAAAGTTCCTGTTGATGTACTTCTACGTTTCTATATTTTATCAGCACTTCACTCATTACATACAAATTCTCCTTCTATTACTTAAACAACAGCCCTTCCCTACACGAACTAATGTTTTTTCCAAGTGGCACTATGTCTTTCTTTTAGTTCATCGGCTAAATCTTCAATACGGAATCCTTTCGAAGTAAGCAACACTATCAAATGATAAAGCAAATCAGCGCCTTCATATATCAAGCGTTCATCTGTACCGTTACAAGCTTCAATTACAGTCTCAACAGCCTCTTCCCCAACCTTCTGAGCCATTTTGTTTACACCAGACTGAAAAAGACTTGTTGTATACGATCCCTCCGGCATCTCTGCATGGCGTTTACAAATAAAATCCTGTAAAGTCTTCAAAAACAAAACTGGTTGTTCATTTTTTTCTCCCCAGCAAGTATCAGTGCCCGTATGACAAACTGGCCCTGTTGGATGAACCTGTATAAGCAAAGTATCCTGGTCACAATCTTCCTTTACAGAAACTACGTTAAGATAATTTCCACTCTCCTCACCTTTTGTCCATAAACACTTCCTTGTACGGCTATAAAAAGTGACTCTACCAGTCTCTATCGTACGCTCGTAGGCTTCCTGTGTCATAAACCCAAGCATTAAAACCTTAGCGGTATCAACATCTTGTATAATTGCCGGTACAAAACCGTTCATTTTATCAAAATTCAAAGCCATTCTTATTTTTACAATTTATCAAATTAACATAGTCTGAAAATTCATATAAGTCGCATAGGAACTCCTTGGGCACAAAGATACGATTTTAAATTGGGAATTTTTATTTCTCCGAAATGAAAAACACTGGCAGCCAATGCAGCATCCGCCTTACCCCACAAAAATACATCACGGAAATGTTCTTCTACACCAGCACCTCCTGAAGCAATAATTGGAATTGAAAGTTGTTCTGACAAAGCAGCGAGCGCCTCATTAGCATATCCCATTTTTGCGCCATCGTGATTCATACTGGTAAAAAGAACTTCCCCAGCTCCTCTGTCCTGCGCTTCACGAGTCCAAGAAAAAAGTTCTCTATCAGTTTCCACACGGCCACCATTCAGATAACATTTCCACCCTTTAGCATCTGTCTGTTTGGCATCTACCGCCAACACACACACTTGAGAGCCAAAATGCCCAGCAATCTCATCTATTAGCTCAGGGCGTTTAATAGCTGATGAATTGATAGAAATTTTATCTGCCCCCGCGTTCAAAAGCCTATCTACATCCTCCAATGATTGAATTCCTCCACCCACCGTAAATGGAATACTAATATTGGCAGCAATCCGCCTCACCAATTCGCCGAATGTTTTACGTCCTTCAAAACTTGCCGTAATATCCAAAAAGACCAATTCATCAGCCCCTTGCTCGCTGTAAGCACGAGCCAGTTCAACAGGATCGCCAGCTTGGCGCAAATTAACAAAATTTACACCTTTCACAGTTTGCCCATCTTTTATATCAAGACAGGGTATTAGTCGTTTTGCTAACATTTTTATTATCTATTACAAAAATTCCTTCAAGTCATTTAAAGCTATGTATCCCTCGTACAGTGCCTTTCCAAAAATTACGGCAGGTACGCCTGCTTGCTCCAACTTGCGAATATCTTCAATATTACCGACACCGCCACTTGCTATCAAATATAATTGAGGAATACGCTCTTTTATCTCCTCATACAAAGGAAAAGAAGGCCCTTCCAACATACCATCACAGCTAATATCAGTACAGATAACTTTAGTTACTCCCTTCTCGTTATAATTCTCCAAAAAAGGAAATATCTCACAATCACTGTCGTCTTTCCAGCCATTTACCGCAATGCGAGTACCCTTAACATCAGCTCCTAGAATAATTCTATCAGCTCCATAAGTTTGTATCCAACCGCAAAAAGTTTCAGGTTGCAAAACAGCTATACTGCCTCCAGTAACCATCTGCGCACCGCTTTTAAAAGCAATATCCAAGTCTTCATTGCTTTTTACACCTCCTCCAAAATCAATGACTAATGAGGTATGTGTCGCTATGCGCTCCAAGGTACGATAATTTACTATATGCTTGGAAGCTGCTCCATCCAAATCAACCACATGCAATCGTCTTATCCCATAGTCTTCCAGCTCCTTGGCCATCTCCAAAGGATCTTCCTTATATATTTTCTTACTACAGTACTCGCCTTGTGAAAGACGTACGCACTTACCTTCAATAATATCAATAGCAGGGATTAACTCTATCATTTCGGTACACAATATTAGATTTCACATTTTCAAAGCAACAAGAAATTGCGCAAAATATGCTCACCCACACTACCACTTTTCTCTGGATGAAACTGGGTTGCATAAAAGTTTCCTTTATGCAATGCAGCACTAAAAGGACAAATATACTCTGTCACCGCTGTTGTGCATTCGTTCAATGGCACATAATAACTATGCACAAAGTAGACATAAGCCTCGCTCTCGAATCCTTCAAAAAGCGAACCAGTCAAGTTGCTTATTGTATTCCAGCCCATATGGGGAACCTTATCTTCATGACGCAACGAAACAAAACGCTTCACATCCACATCAAAGATCCCCAAAGCATCCACGTCACCCTCTTCTGAATGGCGACACATGAGCTGCATACCTAAGCAAATGCCTAACACAGGTTGCCGCAAATTCTTAATCAAGACATCCATTCCATTGGCTTGCAAAAAATTCATCGTTGTTTTTGCCTCACCCACTCCCGGAAAAATCACTTTGTCAGCAGCCAACAATTCTTTCTTATCCGAAGTCACTATAGCCTCAACCCCCAAGCGCCTTAAAGCATAATCCACCGAACAGATATTGCCTGCATTATATTTCACGATAGCTACTTTCATGGTATCATTAATTAAATATCACAGTCTTATTCTTATATGCAAGTACCTTATGTTCAATATGTTTCTGCACAGCACGCGAAAGCACAATCTTCTCCAAATCCTTACCTTTATTTATAAGGTCCTGTACTGTATCTTTATGAGTAATGCGCACTACATCCTGCTCAATAATGGGTCCCGCATCCAAATCAGCAGTCACATAATGGCTGGTTGCACCGATAATTTTCACCCCCCGTTCAAAAGCCGCGTGATAGGGTTTTGCCCCTACAAATGCCGGGAGAAAAGAGTGATGTATATTGATGATACGATTTGGATAAGTATCAATCAACTGTTGGGAAAGCACCTGCATATACCTGGCCAATACAATAAAATCTATTCCATGCTTAGCCAATAACTCTATTTCAAGACTTTCCTGCTCCGTTTTCGTCTCCTTGGTTATGGGAAAAAGATAAAAAGGAATACCAAAACGCTCAGCCACATGCTGCAAATCGGGATGATTGCTGATTATCAAAGGAATGTCTACGTTCCATTCGCCTGCAGTATAACGTGCGAGCAAATCAAACAGACAGTGCGACATTTTCGAAACAAATATGGCCATGCGAGGTTTCATATCCGAAAAATAGAGTCTGAAATTCATTTCATATTTCTGTGCATACAAAGTAGCAAAATAATCTTCGATCTTTTCCTGCGGAATCAGAAAATCTTTCAATTCCCACTCTATCCGCATAAAAAAGATATTCTCTACATGGTCTACATATTGGTCCAAATAAATAATGTTCCCCTTATTTACGGTTATAAAGTCAGTCACCTCTGCCAATATGCCCGGTTTGTCGGGACAATGCAGCAATAATTTGGCTGTTTTCATTTTCTTTTTATCAATAATAGATGTTTTTCAATCAAGAAATTCAATATTCTCGTTTTGTCGGGACAAAAATAACGATTTATCATAAAGAAGCATTCATTTAAAGCAAAAAGTTTAAAAGCAGCCGTAAAAAGTTTCGTTTACCATCCATATTTAGTTTTTTCGGACACTTCCACGCTATTCAGCCGGTCAGTCTAACACCATAAAAGAGTAAAGAAATATCAGTTCTGCAAATATCTATAAATGAGTACACAACGAAAAATCGTCAAAAAAGTATTCAAAAAATATCATTTCACCTATTGCAGATTTCAGAAAAAGCTCTACCTTTGCAACCGCAATCGAGAGAGATAGCGACGAAACAATAAAATTTTGGTGCGGTAGTTCAGCTGGTTAGAATACATGCCTGTCACGCATGGGGTCGCG
>ERZ779669.348-NODE-348-length-28994-cov-54.208646_pt1 | contig 28994 bp, 25 predicted proteins | sample MGYA00511372_ERZ779669 | MGnify/ENA primary metagenome ERZ779669 (study PRJEB29588, sample SAMEA1967891) | human gut metagenome | biome: human gut; feature: human-associated habitat; material: faeces | place: Denmark | collected 2008/2010 ... | reverse complement strand
CAGGAGTCGCTCCTTTTTCTCATCAGGAATCTCCACCAGCATCTTGTTGGCAGCATCGACGATGTCTTCATTCGTCACATCAGTCCCAGTCAACTCGCGGGCTGCATCGCAGAACGCTTCGGTGGTAATCATTCCCACACCCAGTTTGCTCATCAGCTTCATCCCCTCACTCTGAGGATTCGGATTAGCCAACTCCCCCATTCCTATCGCCTTGAAAGCCCCGATGCATCCTTCCGGATTGAGTTTCACCAAGACATTACCTAAATCGAATATGATATTCTTGTATTGCATAATCTATATCTTTTATTCTATTTTTATATGATTTTCTGAATAATCATCTGTGCATTGGCATAGAAAGGCACATCCGTCTTACCCAAAATCGTGGCAGGAAGGGTGGCCATTTCCTGTAGATTATCCATCGGAACCAGCACCGTCTTGGCTCCATTCTCTGATAGTAATGATACCCTATCAGAGAAATTGGTAGCCCTGACTATCGCCCCACCAATAGAAATGTTACCGATGATGCCCAGCGCTGGCTTCAGGTTTCTGCCAAATACCGATGATACGATGGCGGCAAATACTGCCGAGCCGATACCGCCAACCTGCGTGGTTCCCAGCAATGCCGTCACCTGCACCGTTACATCCAGCCGCATCAGCGAATGTTTCTGCGAGAGAATACTGCTCTCGTTGGCACGGATATAGTTATAGGTGTTGCGGATGTCTTCCTTCACCTCAGCAGAAGAAGTGCCGCTCACCGTCAACTTGCCATTGCCCTGCATGGTGATCACCTCAACCTTAATCAGCGATACCTTGTCGCCATCGCTGGTTGCCGTATAGCAGGTGCCTGGAGCCAAAGGTGCATCTTCTATCAGGTTGCTGCCACGTTCCTCCGGCACGGAAACAAAGGTTTCCTCCTGGGTCTCCTTGTCTATATAAGAGAAATTGGTATCCCAAAACTCCATGCCACCGATGCGCTTCAACTGTTCCTTTACTCTTCGGCGCATCTCTATCGCCCAGCTAAGATACTTGCTGATGTCTTCCTTGGTGAAGTTGCCATCTGGGTGCATCAGCTTGATAAGGGCAGACACCGTCTTTCTCACCGGTTTGGTATCACGCTGTCTCAGCTGTGAACCCAAGGTGAAATAATCGTCCAGCGCATTGGTATAGTTGTCCTTACGCAGATGATGCTGCATTTCGCTGAAAAAATCGGTACTGAAACCGATATGGTTGGTGAAATTGGCTGGAGCAAACTTCATGATTTCCCATCCCGGCAGGAAGAAACCGATACGGTCCAGAAAGGCCGTATCATCGCTGATCTTGTCTGAGAAAGGACTGAACAGATGGCTCGTCTGCAACACCGTCTCCACTGGCTGGTTGATGTTACCATTCAGGATGATGGAGGCATTGGCCGATTTCTCGCCACTCTTGCCGGCACGCGAGAACGATCCACTCTCCATATAGTCTTTCATCAGCGGCACCACTTCCCTATCCTTAAACAGTTCATCGGTAGATTCATCGAAACAGACCGCATCCCATTTGCCCATGGCGCCAATCTGACCATTGCTGTTGTTCACAAACAGAGAGGCAGCAGTACCCTGTCCACCACTCACCAGCATGGAATAAGGAGACAACTCCTTAAACACGAAAGATTTACCCGAACTGCGTGGACCCAGCTCCGCCATATTGAAATTGGCCTCAACCAAAGGGATAAAGCGAGAAAGCAGAAGCATCTTCATGCGCTCCGTCATTCCCTCCGATTCCGGTTCATAGCCTCCACTTCTCAACAGCACGTTCAGCCACTCTTCGTTGGTAAATTCCCTGCGGGTTTCCACAATGCGGTCGAGGCTGAAATTAGAAAGCTGGATAGGACGAATCTTGGATACCACGAAAGGATAAATCTTGTTGCCTATCATCATGCTCGAATCATAATCGATGTCGATGATAGCCCAGATGCCACCCATCATCATCTTCTCATGCTGGGTAACCAGACTCTCGTCGATATTCGCCTCACGGATATTGAGGTTAGAAAGTTCTGCCCAATATTTATCTTTCGATGCATCCAGACGGACGGAAATCTTGTCAATCACCTTGTAGGAACCTTCCTCCTTGATTTTCGACTGAACCACATTCGCCTCATCCGGATTCACATAATGTTTCTGGAGCACACGTTTCACGCTCTCCACTCCCTCCCTGATTTTTTCCTCATCGTCGGTACTGCAACTGTTGGCAAGCAGGTATTCCAATACGAATACAGGTACGTTGGCTCCCACCTTCACGGCACGGACGATGTCTTTTCTTACCACAAAGCCTTGGAACAAATCCAGGAGTTTTCTATCTAATTCTATCATTGTCTATCATGTTTTTTGCCTTTTTACAGGCAACGTTTTAAAACAAGTCATCCAGGTCTCTTGATGATGCCGACTTCACCTCGCAGAAATCAATCTGCTCCTTGGTGGCTGCATCTACCAGAACCACCTTTATGTTTCCTGATGATGGCATTTCAAATTCATTATTGTCAAGCAGTTGCCCCGGTTTGATGGTAACAATCTGCATCGATTTTTCCTGGCTTCCTTCATAGAGATGCAGTTCGATGCGGCGCTCCTGCTTGAAGACATCAGAAGATGATTCTGCCTGAATCTTCAACTTGAAGTATTGACCAGCCACATGCTGCAGTTCCTTCTTGTTGGCGATATTCACCTGCAGCGCCTCAACACCGGCATCCTTGCCAAACTCATAGATAGGAATGATGCATTCCTGCGGTGTAAAGCCACCATGTGCATAGCCGTAAGCTCCCTTGGTTACAAACGGCTTGTCGGTCTGGGCATAATACTGATAGTCTGATCCGCAGAAATCATCCTGTCGGGCTATCAGATTTACGGAAGAAGGAGTCAGTTGGTCGTTAGCCAGACAGAATCGCTCATCCAGTTTCTGGATGTCACCATGCGGAGCCGGAATCTTGTCAGCCTCATCCAAAATACCCGTAATAACGAAGCCGTGGTCGGCTGTTACATACACCTTGGCATATCCCATATCAAGCAGGCTCTCTATTTTTTCGGCTATCTCCTTCTCATAATTATTGATGTCCTTCAATGCCGCCAACTGCTTCTTCTCGCCCACCTGGTCTATATCACCATACATCAATACCAGATGCTGGGCGGTGATGCTACTGTTCAGTTTATCTGCCTGTATCACCTCAACATCAGGCACCTGAGTCTTGAGATGGGCATAGCGGGCTTGTGCCGACAGTTCCACGCCTTCACAGCCAAACAAGGCACTCATGCCGTTTTCCGTAACGGATGGGAGCATGGCGAAGGCATAGTCGTTAGACTTCTTCGATTTGGCTTGCTGATAGATGGTTTCGGCGATTTCCAGTCGCAGACCATCGCATACCAGGATGGCGATTCTGCCCTTACCCGATAATTTCTCCTTCAGTAATCCTTGCTGCGAAGGCTGGTAATCCTTTGCCAAAGCAAACCATTTATCCAGGAGTTCCTTTTCTGCCTGCTCATAGAGATACTGGAAAGGGCGTAGCCATTTCTCATCGTGCAGCCAGGCTGCATAGAGATGGCGCACAGCCGTATCAAGTATCGCAAAATGAGCACGGTAATACGTGGCGAAATCCTGCAGGGATGCTACCTTGTAGAGTTCTCCGTTCTTGAACTCCACGATGGTCTTTACATCCTTGAGCCAGGCTGCCTTGTAGCTTACAGCCTGCCAGCTCTGGATGCGGGCATCGATATACTGGGTATAGCCAGCCAGAAATTCTCCGTTTTCGATGGCATGGCTCAGGCGCTTGAACAGGGCATGGTCTAATACCTGGAATGGATGGTCGGGATGAGCCTTCAGCGGATCAGCCTCCTTTAACCTGGTATATCGGGCGATGTAGTCTGCCATCATTGCATCCATATCATGCCTACTGGTACATCTGTGATAGATAGAGAGCAGGGAGGCTGAAATCTGATTGCTGACCAGACCATCAAAGATGGCATCCATCACGGTCTGAGCCAGCACCTCTGCAGGTTGTTCCGTCCGCGGTTTGCCTATCATGGCAAAGACTTCGGCAGTGAATATCTTCCATACATCCTTGTCCATGTTCTTGGCAGTAGATGCAGGTGCAACCAGCAAATCCATCAGGAGCTTGTCGGTTTCCATCGGCTTGTTCAGCCCCATGGCTATGCTCTTCCACCAGTTCAGGCTCTTTCCCTTGCTCAACTTGGCAGCCACCAGCAATTCCGCCTTTGGCAACTGCGTATTGATCTGGATGGCATCAAACAAATGCTTGCGGATGTAAGTTTCCATATCATCAAGCACGATGCAACCTTGCGTCTCGGCATATTCGAGAAGGAAAGTCAGTTCACCCTTGCTTCTCTGGGTATAAAACACCACTTTCTCGCCAGCATGATGAGTCTCTGCCTCATACTTCGCCTTGATTTCATCCAGGTCAGAGCTGGCTACAGGCAGCAAAAAAAACTGAGAAGGAAGATAATTCAAGAGGAATTTTCCTTCTTTCCTGGCATCGGTCACTACGACTCGTCCCTCTCCTGCCGCTGCCTTGTTTATATCGTCAATGAACCATTTGTCTATCATTGTTATTTATTCTTTTTAGTTTTACCAATCTGCATTGAGATATTTCTTCAGCTGTCCGTTGTTGAGCACCTCGTAGCTCAGCAAGCCGGCTTTCTGCAGTGGGGCTATGTTCTTGCCCACACCGTCGTCGAGCTTCGGATCGTAGCCGCTGGCAAGAAGGGTATCTATCTTGTCGGCAAACTGATGTAGTTCCTGCAGCTGATCCTTGATTTCGGCTGCCTCTATCTTGCCGTTTGCCGTGGTTGGGTCGATGGCTGCAAGGCGGTCGGAAAGACCGCTCTCCCGGTTGGCGAGATACACGCTCTTGATGCGGAAGAGGGTATCGCGGCTCCAGGTATAGATGCTTATGTAGAGGTCGATGGCAGAATGACCGCTTGCCGGGTCACCACTGGTAAGATGCCAGATGAATGGTGTCTTTGGCAAATACATAAAGAGGTTGAGATGGTCGCTGAGCTGCTGGAAGAACTTTTCATACAGATACTTTCTCAGACTTTTGCCGGTGCCCAGGTTCATGCAGAGCAACTGCTCTATCTGCGAGATTTGCGCCCCGCTATAGCCTCGTTCCACCAGTTCCTGCTCAATGCGTACATCCAATGGCTCCTCACCCATACGTTCACAGAGTGGGATGACGCCATCGTCATCTTTCTTCAGGATGGCACGGATCACGTCGGTTATCAGCTCAAAGCTGAGGCTTTGGGTTCGCTGAGGCGGAAGTACCCCGGCATGGCGGAACTGATACCATACTTCGATAGGGTTCATGCGATGGTTGTCACTGTTGCAGAACTCTTCCCAGCCATAATTATTCTGATAGAGCTTTTCAAAATCAGTGATTTGTGGTTGCTCGTTGTCGATGGTAAGGGAATCCAGATGCTCCCAAACTTCTGCTGAGGCTGGGAACTCGGTGTTTTCTTCCTTCAGCCAAGTCTTGTATGCCTCCAGGGCTGCCTGCGATACGCTCAGGTCGCCCACAGGAATGCCTTCCTTATCCAATACCATCTGGCGGTCGTGCTCACTCAACTCATAGACATCGAAGACGATACGGTTGATGATGGCCTCGTTCAGGAGAATTTGAGTCAAGAGGGCATTCTCGTAGTTGTAATAACGGGTGAGCTCGGACTCTGGAGATGAGGCTGGAGTGATTGGTGAGTGAGAATAGTTCTGCTCAACAATTGAATAGATACCTATTTTCTCTTGAATTTTTCTATTTTGAAAGGCCATTTTTGACACCTGTTTTTCTTCATTTTTTTCAGGTATCACAAAAGGCACACGTTGCATATCTCCAACTTGAGTATTAACTGTAGGATTTAAACAAGCAGTTATATATACATTTAATTCACTATTCAAGAAAGCAAGCGAATAATATAAATCATTATATTTCTTCATGAAAATGCAAGAACCTCCAGTATCAAAAAGAGAATTATCATTATGATATCTAAAAGAAGTTCCTTTACTTCCACTAGCACAGTATGTTATACCTTCTTTAAAATAGCAATCAGCATTACGCAATACAGCCTTGCTATGCTTTAGTTCATAACCATCATTATTCCAATTAATTAATAGCCAAGCATTACCCCACCATTTTTTAAATGAGCCTCCTTTAGAATAGCCTACCCATTTTTTATGATCTTCAGAATAATTTATCGAAATATCATTATTTGCTACTTCCCACCAAAATCTCAAAAATCTATTATTATTGGTTGTAGCAGCACCTTGTGCAGGTTTTAAAACATCCTGAATGGCATCACTTCCAAACTTCTCTCTGAACTCATCCGAAATCCAATAGATAAAAGGCCATGACTTAATAGCCTTCAACTTATCTTGTGGAAGGAGATAGACATGCTTATTCTCATTGTCTGCTACGATATCAGACAACGCTTCTAAGCAATATTGCTTCTTAAACTTTTCTTGTGGAGTTCTTGTATATTGGTCAAGAGAGATAAAAAGTGAATCATTCTTTTCAGACTTATCCTTCTCTAAAACATAAAAAGCAGGATCCACCATGACGCTACCAAAGAGATTACTCAACCCATATTCTACAAAGAGATTGATATGAGTCTGGTTAAGAATAAACTTGCGTACATCCTCAAACGTCTTGATATACATAAACGTCATAGGATGAATCATTCCCACCTTACCCAATTCATCCGTCAACTCGCAGCATCTCTTGATAAAGCAAGCATAGAGGTTGATGTTGAACTTCATCGGCTTCTTATAGTTAGCCTCAGCAAAAGCCTTCAGTTCTGGACCAAAGTCGCTGCTATCCGTATATGGCGGATTCGCCACTGCCACATCGAAAGACGTGGTAAGGATGTCAAGGAAGGTCATGGCATCGTTGACTAATGAGAGGCTATAGGCATTGCTGCCCTCACCGCCCCACTGGTGAACCTGCTGGCGCAAGATACTCAGAGCCTGCTCACGGAAAGAGAAGAAATCTGCTATCTGGAACTCATTGAAGAGCGTCACCTCCTGACTTGGCATCAGCGCTTCTATCTTCTCCTTCAACCGAATAAGTGAGCCAAACTTATGGGCATTGCAAAGGTCATTCCAAATATCCTTCAGCACCTCTCGCTGCTTACTATTCCAATGACTGTCGCCCATATCGAAGGTAGCCTCTATCTTCTCATACTCAGGCAAGGTGAAGTGGGAAGACACCACATTGCAATAAGTAGGCATCTTGCCACGACGCCCCTTCAGCTGCATCGCCTTGATAAACAGGGCTATCTGGGTAATCTGCACGGCACGCTCGTCCAAATCTACACCATAGAGATTGTGCTCTACGATGAGCTTCGGAATATCACGGCGACTGAAGTCGGCACCATAGTTCTCCATCTGATCTACATACATGTCATAGAACACGGAGAAGGCATAAATGAGGAAGTTACCACTACCGCAGGCAGGGTCGATAAGTTTGATATCGAGCACCCCATTCTCCTTAGGATGGCGCACCTGCTGCTTCGGTGCATTGGCTATCAGATACTTGGTCTTGCCGGTTTCCTCATCAATCATAAAACGGCTGTCAGGATACATCTCCAGATATTGCTTGCCCAAGGTATTATCCACCAGGAACTTGACTACCCACTGAGGAGTATATATCTGACTCTGGAGAAAAACCTTATCATATTCTATTTTCTCTCCACTCTCCTTGAGCTGCACCTTTTCTACGGCATTGAAGTTCTCATACATCCAGCCCAGGATATCATCCCCCTTCCAGATATCCTCGCCGCACTGCTCATCCAGTTCAATACTGTTGAAAGCCGTGATAATCTCGTCGAGTTCATCGGCAGTAGGCAGAATAGCGTAAGGATGGTCTGCCTTAAAGAGCGGAATACCGAAATCATCGAAGAGTTCAGCAAACTTATCTCTCAGGAAGTTTTTCAGTCCCATTCGTTCAGCAGATCTCTCCTCAGGGTGCTCTTCGAGCCACATCTTGTGCGAATAAGACAGATTGCCATGTTCTGCACGTCGGCGAATCACCTCAGGAAAGAGTTCACGGTCTTCCATCACCTTCACAGCCGCCAGTCGGTTGAAGAGTGTAAAGACACATTCCTTGATAGCCTCCTTTCGAGCCTCAGCATAATTGCCCATCGCAGCCTGGTGGGTAGCGATGATGGTATCGAGCACACGTCGTTTAGTCTGCTGCTCATCCGACAGCGTCTCCACCGGCATTGCCTCCTCCTTCAATCCCAGTCGAGAGAATCTATTGTCAATGGCCTGCTGTATCAAGCCTCTAATTTTCAGAACATGGTCTATCAGTTTCATATCTATTGTATTTTTAAACTTTTCGAAATCTATTTAGTGCACAAAGATACATAAAATATGGGAAATAATTCAAAGAAAAAGCTAGAAACTTAAAAAAGTGCGCAGAAACTTTTAGTTTCCACGCACTTTCATAGAAAAATTTCAGGGTCAAAATCTTATTTTTTCATCTTCCAACTATGAATTCGCTTATCGATTTCATCTTTTGGCAAACGAGTATTAATATTCTTGAGAGCTTCCATCCTTTCAATGGCAGTCTCACTATCAATGATGTCGTGGTCTAATAACTTTTCGAACAGATAAAGAATTCCGTGGACTTCCACTTCATCCTTCTGCACAATTTTTCGAAGTTTACCATCTCCGGTTAAAAGAGAACAGCCCATATCTTTAGCCAGTTTCCACACGGAGCAATCCTGAATACTTGCATTAGAAGTTTTTGAAGCTTCCATGCGCATAACAGCCAGCTCAACCATTTCTTTCGAAGAATGCTTTTTTACAAGCAATCTTCCTTCCTCCTCAAAGACCCTTATAGCCTCTTGCTGCTCGGCAATCAACAACTCATGAATAATCATGTCTGTTGTATGGATTTCCCAAGGCAGCTTGAAGAAGTCGGTAAGCAAATCCACGCTTATCAAGTCTATGAATATATTTGTATCACTTACGACTATCTTCTCCATTGGCTATATTACATTAACGGTGTCACGAACAGTAGTAACTGAACACTTCAGCAAAGAAGCAGCTTTAGAAGCCGTAATCAATTGCTGTGCCAGCGCACTATAGACCATTGCCTTGAAACGAGAAACCTTTTTCGTCTTCAATTCGAGGAAACGCTCTTTATCAACATCTTTCCCAAAAGTTCCCTTTTCCACATTTTTACGGATTCTGAAACTCTTATATCGTTTCTCCGTAACAATGCCCTTCTGGTAGAGCTTATACATGATAGCATCTATAGATATGCCATAGGTTTCCTGCAAAAAGATAAGCTCATTTAGAGATATCTTATTCTTACCTTCAAGAGTTTTCGCTATGACAGATGTAGGCAACAACATTTCATTGGCGAAAGCATTGCACATATTTTCTATCTCGCGAGTACTTAATTTCTCTGAGAATTTATCATTAAACAATAAATGACCAAGCTCATGCAATGCAGTAAATCTCTTACGCTCTGCCGTACCTATTTTACTGTTTAAGACAATTACAGGAAATTTCCCATTGATCATTCCACTCACGCCATCAAACCCATCAGGTCCTTCAGTGGTAATGAACTTAACCCCATTTGCCTCTAACATATCCTGTACATTAGCGATAGGGTCTGAACCTAATTGCCACTTATTGCGAACAATTTGTGCATACTTAACCATATCTTCATAGCTCAGCAACACTTGTTCGCAAGGGATTCCTTCAAAAGAATCACCTTCATCACCCAAGATTTCTTCGATCTCAAGATAGCGTTCGATTTCATCCTGGATATTCACCTTTAATGCCTCGATATCTTTCGTTCCAACACTCGCTTTTTTGCGAAAAGAAACTTTCATTTCCTGTACATCAAATGCAAATGGACGAAAGAAATAATCTAACTCCACACGAAGTGCATCAGCCAAAGCTATGAGAATCGTGCTGGACGGCATCATCTTGGCAGCCTCGTATTTTGAGATTGCCTGCTTGGAAACTGAGCCATTTAGCAATCGGCTCAAAGCCTCCATAGAGATTTTTTCTTTTACTCTCGCCTGACGTAATCGCTTAGCGAAAGTTTCCATTTCGTTCAACATATTTCAAACTTTAACTATTTCTGTTGACAAAGGTACGAAATATTTCCTAATGTCAACCGATTCTCCATTAAAAAATGCAACTTATTAACATTATATAACTATTTATCCCTCAAAATCAACCTCATCGTCCTTACCCATCTTACCAACAAGTATGAGTTGCTGCTGAAGCCAGCTACGATACTCAGCTACAGAGCATTTGCCATGAGGCATCTTGGAGCGCATCTTATATACCTTTGGTTGAGGTACAGGCTGAGGTGCGGGTTGTGGCGGGATACCAGGAGCAGGATTTGGCTGAGGCACCGGATTTGGTTGAGGTTTTGGAGCAGGATTCGGGTCGGTAGTGTTGATTTCCATCTCCCAAATGTCCAGGTTTTGTGCATCATTCTTTACCTGCTGCAACTTATATTCCATATCTCTGAGCTGCATATTGATATTGCGGCAGCGGATGCTCCATCCATCGCCCAGACGGGCATCAATGGCAGTAAGCTTCTGATAGCTCTGCTCTAGTCCTTTCACCTTATTATATATAGACACATTCCACTCCTCTGGATAAGCACTACATTTCTGGCGCAAGACATCAGCCCTGTTGAGCAGCTCTACACAAGCCTCTGAAAGCTGTTCGGCACTATGCTGCATCAGATGATAATAGAGGTCCTTGATTTCCTGGGTGGTCTGTCGCATCATCTGCGCATTGCGAACCAAGTCACTCTCACGAGCCTGACGCCAAAGGTTACGCTTCTGGTTGAAGGCGGTCATATCACTGCCCGTCTTCTCCAGCTCATCCTTTACTTCGGCGATAAATTCTTTCTCATCCTCAATCTCATCAAACTGGGTATCGATGAAATGCAGGTCTTTCTGCACACGCTCCAAGGCTTTGATATACTCATCGGCTTCATCAAGGAAGTCGTTCGCCATATTGAGATAGTTGGTATCTGTCACCGTCTTGTTGAAACGGTTGAAGATGGCACGGGCCTTGACCGATGTAGGGAACAAAGCTGCCATATCCTCATCGCTCTCTATCTTGTCATAAACCATTTTTGACAAAGCCTTTGACAAGGTGCGGATGCAATCTACTATCTCGAAATCATTCTTGTTGTAATTAGGCTGATCCTCAGAAGGGAGAATCTTCTTATACTTACAGTCTTCCTTCAGAATGTCAACGATTTCCTGGCGATCCTTGTAAGAAAGCGATTGCAGTACAGCCTTGAAACTTGCCTTTTCAAAGATACGAACACCATCGAAGACCTTGCTGACACCTTCATCTGTGACTGAATGAAAATCCTCGCCACCATACTTGACGATAATCTTGTTGCCACGAAGCAAGGCTGCAAGGGTGGTTACCACTACACCATAGGAATAACCCGTAGGAGGAGCCAGGAGGTCACGCTCCAGGTCAACACCCGTCTTGAACGACTTGCAGCGATTCAGAATTTCTGTAACCACAGCCAGATTATCACCAATAAACTTGCCTGATGTATCGAAGAACCGGAATTCCTCGGAAGGTCCGAAGAGCTTGGACAGTTTGGCAACAGGCACAGTTAATGCCTGCTTGGCAATGGAATCATCCAACGTAGCTGTTAAACGACGGGTATAGACATTGCCAGCCATTCTGCGCTCTACTCCCTCCAGTTCCTTGAGACAGTTTTCCTCAGTCAACTGGTAGGCATTATAGGCATAGACAATGGTTCCTTCCTGATAGGCACGGCGTACCAAGTCCTCCAGCTGTGTCTGCTTGTCGCCACGGGAATCAGTAATGGTACGCTGCACCTTCTTCTCCTCATCGGTAGAATAAGTCTTGGTGTCGATATAGTCTATGCGCAAGAGTTCTGCTGCCAAATCGAGAATCTGCTTGGCGTAGGTATTCGTCGGAATTATCGACATCACGCCTTTCTCGTCTTGAGTATCCTGCTTGACCTGTGCAATCACCTGTTCCCTGTCCTCATAGAAAACATCATAGAGCACCACCTTCATATAGCGCTCTGTCTGGTTGGCAAAGTTCTCGCCATTGCTGGTTTCCACACAGAAGCTGTACTTCACCCCATCCAGCGTAAAGCCCTGTGCCGCCTTCACCAGGCGCAACTGCTTCATGCGGCTGATGATTTCAGCCTTCTGGCGATAGACAGGAATCTCGTACTTGCTCATATCGTCGATAATCTGCTGCTCTATCTGACTGGTGATGCGATACTGGTCGGCAGTCTGGAGAAGCACATTGTTCTCTACCAACAGAGATACGGCACGCTTCACCTCGTCCAGAATCTCATAATACTGTTCCGGGCGGCGGGCATACGAACTGGTGATATTCTCTACCGTGGTACGGGCATCCGACTTGGCAAGAAAATAGATGACCTGCAAGAGTTGCTTGCCTTTCACGATCTTAAAACTGCCATCAGCCTGGATATGGTCTTCAGCCTGCTTGTAACGGATGCCGAGTGACACAGGAACATTATCCATTGCCTGATTACAGAGTTCCACAGCCGATACATGGGTATAAACCTCCTCCTCGGTCATTGACTCCTTCTTCAAGACATCGAACACCGACATCAGCATACCACGGGTACCAATCTGGCTGGTCACCGTATCGCGAGAACCAAAGAGGAAATACTGCAACATAGTAAACTGGTGCTCAAAGAAAGGATAGTAATCGGCATAAGTTTCGCCATCCTTGGTAGCACTCAGGGCGAGTCCGGAGATATTGGTAACCGCCTGAATCATACCACTGTTCTTGGTGAAATATTTCTGGAGTTCCTGTTTGCCTGCATCGGTTTTGTCGAGCAGTCGCTTGCGGATAATCTTATCGATTTCTTCGGCAGCAATAGGGATACGGGTCTTAAATCGGGCTTCTACCTTGTTGAGCAGATGCAGGTTCAACCCAGCCGCATTGAGCACATCATTGAAAGCCTGCTGGGCGATGCCCACCGTCCAGACACGGTTGCCCAAGGCTGAAAGTGATTCAGAGAGACCTTCCAGGTCGAGCAGGTTGATTTTTTTCTGGGTGATGGCTTCGCTGACCTCATCGATGAAGAAAACTATCTTTTCCTGAGGATGCTTATCCAGATAGAGAGAAAGATCCTCCTTCAGTTTATCGGCATCGTATGAACTGATACGTTCTTCCACCATAGCCTTGGTTTCCAAGAAGTTTTCCTCGCCAATAATGGCACTAATCGCCTTCTTGAAAACAGGCACTGTGTTCATCATATTACGGCGAAGCATCTGCCATTTCTTACCATTGTTCTGCTCTTCTACCTTCTGGAGGAAGGCTGCATATTGACCACCCAACAAAAGATGATATTCCATGAAACCAATCCAGTTGGTCATCAGACCAAGCGAGAGCAGGAACTGGCTCATCGCCATGTGAGCTATGCCCTGCCTGTTATCTACCTTTGCAGAATCGAACAAAACTACCTGGTATTTCGACTTGGCAAGAGAATCAATCTGATTCCTGATAAAGTCCTCATTCTTGAGTCCCACCAGCTTATGGGAAAATCTCTCCCGGAAACTGGTACCTTGAATAGACGGGTTTTCTATCAGGAAGCCCAACATCTTGGCAAAGTAAGACTTACCCGAACCATAGAAACCACTGAGCCAGACACCCGTTTCCTTCATATCAGAGGTAAACTTGTCGAGAAAATCAGACAAGTGGGTAGCAAGACTCTCGGTAAGGATAAAGCCATCGAGTTCTTCCTTTACTTCATCCTCGCTCTGCAAATTGAGGTCGATTACATTCTTGATGTCATTGTCCAACTGGATGGACAGAATATCTTTGATTTTCATCTTTATTGTTAGTTTGTTATTTGATGACAATGCAGCGATACTTAGAGGCAGGCTGCTTGCCGAGGAACATGATTTGGTCGCCTTCGATAGTGGCAGGATAGAACACCACGAGCGGAATGTGTGAATCCATCACCGCCGAATGCTCCATGATGTTGATATTCGAGAAATTCATGCCATAAAGCGCACCCGTATGTACAAGTACCGGCACTTTTCCTTCAGCAAACACCTGCTTAATCCGTTCGATGAGTGCGTAAAAGAAAGTACCTTCTTCAAAATTCTGACTGAAGAATACTTCCTGGCCGAAATCCTTGTAACTGGATTCAAAGATGTCTATGCCTGCTTCATCCAGGAACAGTCTGAAACTTTCACGCACATCAATGAAGCTATATCCATCCGTCAATTCCTCACGGGCCTTAGCCACATAGGCATCCTCGTCTCTGGGTGGATAAACAAAAAGTATGCTCTTTCCACCATTACATTTGCCTGCTATTTTCACAATGTCTTCCTTGAGCGTTGCTGTAAGCTCATTAAAAAGGCGATTGTGCTCTATATCGAAAGTCTGCATCATTGTCATATTATCATTTCACAATTGAATTCTCTGTTCTTTACTCTTTTTCCCTTACTTCTATCTTCACCTCATCTCCTATCTGGGTAATATTCCAGAAAGGCATGAACTCTATGCGCTTCAGTTTAGCGATGAGAGAAGTTTTATCATAGAAGCTAAACACCATCATCGGATTATCCAGACTGTTTTGGGCAGGAAACATCGCCATTGCCATTCTTATGAAATAAGCAAACAGTTGCGAAGTCATCGGCGGATAAAGGATTTGCTTTCGGATGGCTCCATCTGCCAACCCCAGTTTCTTCAAGATGGTGAGATATTTAGATGCGCATATCTTCAAAGTGGCTTCCGACCAATTGAACTCTCCCTTTTCCGTTTCCTTGATGTGATGGAGCAAGGCAAGGACATCGAGAGCCGACAATGTGGTTCGCCCCTGATAGACAGCCTGCATAAACACTTCTTCTGAAATTCTTCTGAAGAGCAGGTTGCCATATACGATTTGCCAATAAAGCACCATCAGTTTCTCCTGATAGGAGATTTTTTTTGAAGACAAAGCATTCAGAAAAAGCTGCTTATGCCTGTCGTTGGAAAAAGTCAGAATCGCCGTTTTGATGGCAGCCAGGAATCGGGTGAATGTCTTGTGGGTACGGAAAGAAAAACTTCCCTGTCCATCGGGCATACGCCCCATGTATTCGCAGATGAAATCCATCATCGACGAATAATCGGGAATACTCCCCAAGACATTTACACTTGAATCATATTTTATTGCCATTTTATTTTCTCTTATTTGGGTGTAAAGGTACGGAAAATATTTCATCTAAACAAATAAAACGAGAAAAAACTTATGCTTTTAGGATTACAAAAGTAGATTATTCCTTCCATCTTAATAAATTAAACCAGAGAGTTAAACTATCATCAAACCTCACGCTTTGGAACGATGTGAATACTTAAACCCTCTCATGTAGCATTATTTTTTTTCTAAAACTAATGCCACTATTGCCACGCTATAAGATAGCTAACTGATATTCAACAATTTAAGCGTGGCAATAAGGGCATTTTCTGTTGTCACCAATTGCCACCTAATGCCACGCTACGGCGAAAAACAGAGGAGTCGCTGCGGAAAACACAGAAATATCGAAGAAAAGAATATTTTTTCGACGAAAAACATTAAAAAAGTGGAGAAAAGACTTGCACTTGCCAACATTTTTTGTATCTTTGCACTCAGTAGGAAAAGTTCCTGCCGATTCCACCTAGAAGCTTATGACTCCTGTGAAACCACTTTTTATACTTAGAAAACCATAAGCTAATGACACAAGCAGATTTAGTAAGGCTTTACTTCGCTAAAGGAGTTGTTTACAACTCATGGAGCTATTGCTTCAACGAGCAATGCCCCCTGGCACAGGAATGTGCACACTATCTATCCGTAACTTACAAGAATCCGGAACAGACCAATGGCTACGCCATCTATCCCGATGCCTATCACGACAAGAAATGCGAACATTTCCTGCAACTCCGTCTGATGAAAATGGCATACGGATTTGAGAAGATTCTTGACGAACTGAAACGCAAAGATGAAGGAAGTTTCAGAGTACACATGACTTCCTACTTCGGAAGCAGCACTTCATATTATCGCTATAAATTAGGACAAACAGGACTCGTTCCTGAACAGCAACAGTACATCCTGCAATGGTGTAAAGGACGTGGATACACCAATATGAGGTTCGACCGATATACAGAAGAGGTTAACTACTGATAGCCAGTGACCATGAGGACCTGTACCCACGGCCATGAGCATCTGTACCCGAGACGATAAGGAAATACAACCACGGACATGAGGACTCATACCCGAGACTACGAGGACTTTTACCCGACACCGCCGGGCAAAAGTACCCAAGGCCTTGGGCAAAACTGGGCAAAGTCTCGGGTTAACATCCCTGATGCCTGGAAGCAGAATCCAGGTCGTCAGTCGCATCCGGAAAGCAATGCTATTAATAACCACAAGTAACATCATATCAATAATTTAGCAGAAGTATGAAGTTTACCATTACAAGAATCAACAGACAGAACAAGTTGATGGTCAGTACGAAAACCGTTGACAGTTTTCTAGAGCGCATCGCCAAGGACGATGCCAAGCAAAGTGTCGCCAGATTCAGAATGAGCGTGCCGCTGATGGAAGGCGATTACCAGTACTATAAAGGCATCAGAGAATGGCAACACGTTTATCCTGCCGCTGAATTCAGCAAGGACGAAAGTGGCAATCTCGTCTTTCAGAAATCGAACGGACTCGTGATACTCCACTTCACCAATCTCATGACGAATCAGGAAAAAGATGCCGCCAAGACTGCCGCAAGTCTGCTGCCGATGACCTTCGCTGCTATCGAAGGAGCCGACGGAAGAAGCCTCATCGTACTCGTCAACATCAGCAACGAAGAAGGAAAAATCCCGACAAAAGAGGAAGAAGCAGATTTACTCTACCAATCAGCCTACGAACAGGTAAAGACGCTCTATCAGGCGCAGGTTCATGCTACCATCAAACCAGAAAAGCCATCCCTGGAATCAAACTTCATGCTTACGATGGATGCTTCACCTTATTATAACAATAAGGCGGTGGCGATGCGCATTGCCTCAAACCAGTTTGCGGTTGCCACAGCACCCAAAAGCATCGACGACCTGAAAGCCTACGATGATTATGAGTTTCTCTATCGCAAGGCATCAGAAGAGACGATGACAGAAATGAAAAAAGCCAACATCTCTTGGAAGAACGACAACGACCGATTCTTAGCCAGCCTCTCAGCCATCGCCAGCAAGCTCTGCGCCATGGGCCTCAACGAAGAAGAAACCTTTGTCCACATTCGCCGCAATAACTGGAGCAAGGTGGCAGAAGAGCAACTCCGTCAGATTGTAGGCACCGCTTACGATTCCCATTCCAAAGACAAGAGAGTGGAGAAATCAGCCTCAGCCAGAAAAGGACGTGCCGACATTCTGCAGATGATCAACTATCTGGAAAGCCGTTACCAGTTCCGCTACAATACCGTGATGAAATACACCGAATACCGTCCCAACAATTCATGGATAGGCGATTTCAAGCCGGTGGATGCGCGCGTGCAGAAGAGCATGACGCTGGCTGTTCAGATAGCAGACATCCACGTAAGCATCAAGGACGTAAGAAATTTTCTGGAGTCAGACCGCATCAGAAACTACAGCCCGATAGAGTCCTATCTCTATGACTGTTTGGGGAAATGGGACGGCAAGGACCGCATCCGTGCCCTGGCTCGGACCGTACCCACCAACAATCCACACTGGGAAGACTGGTTTTACACCTGGTTCCTGGGAATGGTAGACCAGTGGCGCGGCGTATATCGCAAACAATATGGCAACAGCACCATGCCACTTCTCATCTCCAAGCAGGGTTACAACAAGAGCACCTTCTGCCGCCGTCTGATTCCTGCCGAATTATCCTGGGGCTTCACCGACAATATGATTCTGTCAGAAAAGCGTCAGGTACTGCAGGCAATGTCACAATTTCTGCTCATCAATCTCGATGAGTTCAATCAGATTTCGCCACAGGTTCAACAGGGTTTTCTGAAGAATCTGCTGCAGTTGCCAACGGTAAAAATCAAGCCGCCGTACGGTAGCCATGTTGAGGAGTTTCCTCGTCTCGCCTCCTTCATCGCCACGAGCAACATGACGGACATTCTTTCCGACCCATCCGGCAACCGCCGTTTCCTGGGAGTAGAACTGACGGGACCTATCGATGTGAGTGGCAGACTGAACTATGAGCAGCTTTATGCGCAGGCGATGCAAGCTCTGGAGCGTGGCGAAAAATCCTATTTCGACGCCAAGGAAACTGCCATCATCATGCAACATAACAGACAATTTGAGCAGATTTCCCCTATCAAGCAATGTTTTCTGCAGGTTTTCGAGCCTGCAAGTACCCCAGAAAATGGCGAATATCTGATGACAGCCGCCATTTTCGACATTTTGAAGCAGAAATTCGGCTCCTCCCTCCAGGTTTCGAGTATACAGAAATTGGGCAGAGAGCTCCAGAATATCGAAGGATTGAAGAACCGAAGAACAAGATTTGGCACTGAGTATCTGGTAGTTAAAAAATAACCCACTCATTTCCTTATAAAAAAGAGCGTGGCAATGCGTGGCATTAAGTGGCAATAAAAATACCGCTTATTGCCACGCATTATTCACTTATAATCAGAGAGTTAAATGCATTGGTGATAGATGTGGCAATAAAAACAGAAAAACATTTCTTATTCGTTATGACGTACAACCAATGTAAGTTAGGCAAAAACCATTAATAGAAAATGTCTATAATAAAATAGCCAATAACTTTCGTTTATCTATCATAAAAACCGTAACTTTGCACCAGAATTTTAAACGAAACAAGAATAATGATGGAAACAAGAAAAGAAATTGCAGCAGAAAAGAAGCGTTGTGGATCACACAACTGCACCCAGGCAGTGGTTTGTACCTATTATGATTATACGGGTATAGATGAAGAGACACTTAGAAATGTGGGCAATGCCTTTGCGGCAGGAATGGGTAATATGGAAGGTACCTGCGGCGCCCTAGTAGGAGCGGGAGTAGTATTAGGCCTTGCCACAAAGGATAAGGCTAAGTCTGTCAAGGCGATGCGACAGATTATGACTCAATTCCAGCAACGCAACGGGGCTACCCAATGCAAACTTCTCAAAGGGGTGGGCACAGGTAAGATACTCAGAGAATGCCCACTCTGCGTAGCGGATGCGGCAGAACTGCTAGAAGAACAATTGGATAAACTAACCGATAAGTAGAAGGCAATGGCAAAATACAAGGCGCAAAGCGAGCACGACCGTTGCGTGGCATGTACTCACCATCTTCTACCGTCCTAGAACCTGGTGTGTTTTCTGTCCGATGGGCAACATGACTCAACTCATCTGCAAGCTCAAGGCAAGATAAGCCCTGTACTTGACTGATGATATAAACAGAATAACGATATGAATTTTCAGCAACTGAAATACATTGTGGCACTCAACCGCTTTCGCAGAGGCGCATATCAATCTATATCAGAGAGGATTTCATCCGTGAGCGTATGCTGAATACCCTTGTCGATACCCTCAAAATGTTTATTCCGGAAGAGATGATGGGAGAAGGCATCAGAAAATACGGCATCAAGCTGTAGGACTTGGCGTCAAAAAGCCCCGATGCGTCTCGCACCAGGGCTTTAAAATGATTTTATTTGTTATGAAGTACAACCATAGTGGTTGACTGCGCCACAAGTCTATGGCGACTTTTGTCTTATGGGGAATGATGGGCCACAGCCTCATTTATTAGTCCCAACTTAATCCAATCGCTTTCTCATTTCAGACGGCGATATACCCATTTTTTGTGCCGAAGCCTCGATAGCCAACACCGTAAAGGCGAGGCGGTCAAACTCTGGGTCACTTTTCAGCAACAGTTCTCTATCTTCCATTCTTTACAAAATATTGTATTTAAATGCAAATTTATAGATTTTCTCTGATATTCCACTCTATTTCAGAGTTAAATAAAGATAAACAGCCCGATTTTGCCAAAATCTTTGCTGGTGATGGAAGAAGAATCATAAAAGTAGGAGTAAACCACTTTTTGCTTTACCATTCGCTTGTATTGGCAATTGTGCAGAAATCATGAACTTCATTATGCGAGTTCATCCACTTCATTTCACGACTTCATGTACTTCATTGAGTTAACACATACGGCAGAGTTAGCTGAAGGAGTCGAATGCATTAGCCGAATGAGTCGAATGCAGTGACCACTATCGGCAAAAAAGTTGATACAATCAACAGCATACAGACAATGATCTGGAAAATGCGCCAACCCAATTAAAGATGTCTGTGCAAGTCAATGATGCTGACTCGAAGAAAATACAAGAACTGTTTGCCAAAGAACACCAATGTATGACCGCACAGATGCAAGTACATATTCGTAAAGTCAATTCCATGTTTGCTGATGAACGGAAGAAAGTCCGTGAACGTTACAAGGAATATGAGGACTGTTACCTTGGTCACTACGTCCAATGGTTCGTTTGGTTCTTCTTCGTCCTTGGCTTCTTTGGTTTTTGCAGTGTCATTGCTGTGATGATAGCACAGCACTATGGGAAATGGAAAACGCTTGACCTTAATGTACTTAAAGCCAGGCGGATATATTTCTACTATCAGAATGCATTTTTTATAGCTTTCCTTTCATTTTCCTTTCTTTGCTTTTCTTCCTCCAAATCCACTTTTGTGGGGTTCTTTTTAAACTTTGAATTGCTAATTGTAATTTCGAATTCATAATGGCTATAATCACTTCCCACAATAGTGCCAAAAATATATTTTGTTCCATTATGCGGAGAATTAAAACTCCAACTTATAGCATCTATTTTTTTGTCTCCTAAGTTATATGCCGTCATGTCTTCGCCTGTTACAAAGCTAGGCTCTCCATAAATATCTTTAAATCTATCAATAATAGTCGTTACGTCAGATAAGAAATTATCAAAATCAGAACATCCAACAGTTAGTCTGATTTGTTCAAGTGAAGAGTAGCCTTTCCCAATAAAATCTCCCCATATATGAAATAAGCCATTAAGCCCCATACCCCTACCAAGGGCAAGGTCGTAATCAAAGTCACTAGATAGAGAATTATCGTACTTGTCGCCCCCTTTAAAGATTTCACTCCTTTTAGCCTCTTTTTGTGATATTCCAAATTTTACGTCTCCCCAAGCGTATAATGCCAAGGAATCCAATTTCTCTGATGAATACTTAGACTTCGCATCTGAAGCCGCAATGCTTTCTTTTTCGGAAGAAACTTCCTCCTCATGCTTGTCATTATGTTTATTACCAGAACATGCAGACAACAATAAAAGAGAGCAAAAAATTACAATATATTTTTTTATGTTGCACTAATTGTTAGTTTGTGATATTCATTCTATCTCATTGACTTCTGCTTCATCAACATAGGATGACTCGTTTTGAATGTCATCAAAACGACCTGAAATCGTTTTCCCCGTTGCCCTTTCAACCAAATCAAGCAAAGCTTGTTTTCTCTTTTCAAAGTAGGTGTAAAAGTCATCATTCCTTATAGCTTCCACATCTATTTGATGTGATGAAAGATACCTATTCAGGTCTTCTGCTGTGACACCATGATTCCTTTCTATACTTGACAAATATTTACTCGGTGCATATCCACCAATGATACGGTTTGTACGAGCATATATAGGAGTCTTGTTGATGACGGAGTTCCATAATCCTCTGTCAATATTTGATTTTTCACAATGATTTTGCGGGAATATGTGATGGATGTCTGTTGCTTCTTCTACAAAAGTCGCAAAATCCATTTCCGTTCCCTTTATAAAGTCAAGGGCATGTTCTTTTAATATAAGAGCCATAATACCCTTATAGGCGGCACTATTTCTAGTGTATAATTGCTGCAAACGCGAGGCGTGGAAGTTTGAACGGCGAACAGTGTCTGGTTCTGATGCATCATCATTCACCCATTCCATAAGTCCCAATATGTCGGTCACGTATCTTGTTTCATTTGCACCACCATACAATTCACCGAACACACCGCACCAATACCATTTCTCCAATTTCTTTTTGTTGCCTGCGTCAAACCAAGCGTTTGGATTGATAGCAAAAATGACAGATAAAGGTATAAGTTGACTTGTATATGGCATGTCCAAAGCTGTGAAAATACGCTGACTAGACAAAAACTTTGTAGATTCCTTTACTCCAGCTATAAGGCGATTTCTATACTTTTTATAATCGGCATAAGTAAGACGAAGAACATCTCGCTTCTTGCACGAGACCGCTATTCCGCTGTTTTTCTTTTCATAACTAGCTAACAATGTCAAAGCTGTCAGAAAATCTGTTCCTGTAAATGATTGTTGTCTCTTGTAGTATAGTTGTCTATACGTAGACAAATCTTTCCATATCTCTGCCCAGTCTTTGCGAAGTTCAAAATTGTCTGCTGCGAATGTCGCTGTCACCAGTTCGAAAACAGTAAGTGAAACTCCACCTTGGTTGACATTCTCAAATACTTGACATACAGCTTCCTTGGGAACATCGTTGCCTATTTGTATCACTGGTATCTGATACTTTGTCATTGGAGCAATGACGGTATCATAAAATTTATCCCAATTATTATCTACATCATCCGAGTTATGGTATCTGGTATATCCCCTTTGCCATCGCATCATTTCTTGTGAATCAAACACGATATTCAAAGGAAATCGATGTTCCGCATACTCTTTTTCTCTCGTTGAAAGGTCAAGTCGAATATCTCGTCCAATGTTCTCTTTGACTATTTTGTCTTCAGGAATAGATTCAACGGCATCTATCCTATCTGTCAAGGTATCAAGACACCTTGGGATGTTCAAGTAATAGAACCGCTTTATCGATTTCTTTTTTCCATCCGTTGTTTCTACGGCCTTCTTATTATACATAGAACGGTAGATGGACGTATTGCGTTGTTGCCCATCGAGAACAAGTCTTTCTGGTTCGACATTTTCCTTAGACTTATCCACGCCTTCAAAAAGTCTATATTTGAAGCGAATATCGTCTCCACCCGTTTGCAGGAACATAGCTGCACCGATGGGATAACCATTGCTAATACTGGCAATTAAAGCACGGATGCGACCATCCTCCCAAACCCAACCTCGCTGAAAGTCTGGCAGCTGTGTTTTACCTTCGTCTATAGACTTCAGGATGTCCGCTATTGATTCGTTATTGGAATTTATCATGTCGTTTATTTCTATTTTTTTTAGAACTATGTGTCTTTTCTACATTTATACTATCACCCAAAACCAATCCTTCGAATTGTATTTATTGCCCTATGGATTGTCTGTTGATGAAATCGCTTGCAAGTTTCATTGCATCAGAAACAACCTGTTCTCCTTTCACCATTTTCACAATTCGGTCTGCGAGCCACAACTTGATAAGTTGTTCGCTATCGCATTCAAAGAACGATGCTAGCCTTAGGACAAAATCTCGATTCGGCATATATTTCCCGTTCTCTATCTTACTGTAGGTGACAGTGTCAATATCGAGTGCTGCTGCAACTTTCCGTTGCGGTTGTTTCGCTTGTTCACGAAGTTCCTTCAATTTATCTGAGAGCAACATATTGAGTAATCGATTTCTTGAACTTTTTCTGCAAAAATAAATAAATTCCGACAAACTACCAAGAAAAGCACGAAGAAATGTTCTATTCTACCTATATTTTCTTCAAAAAGATGTTCAACAACATAAATAACGTAACTTTTACGCAAATAGTCTATTACTATGATCTATGAGTCCCATTCGAGTTCCACTTCAGTTTTCGCCTATTCCTTAATTCTTGAAACGAGTTGTATGTTTCACCAAATCCCAAAATCGGATAATTGCCGTTCATTTCCGCATCAATTTATATTTAGCTATGCTTTCGAATTGTGGTTTAGTGAATTTCTTGTTTCTCGTTAGTTTCTTACGCTTCGTCGTAAGTAAAATGCACGATGATTATCTGTCACTTGTGAGCAGTAAGTAAGATTTCTAAACGAACATCTCATCTTGTTCATCTCAAACACAAATTTGTCCACTTGCCCCATTTGCGACTTTAATGGTAGCTGACCGAAAACACCAGTTTTATCACTTCCTTCATACCTTATAATACTAGTTATTTTCATTACCGCCAAATCTTTTTCTCCGTTCTTGAAGTCTCCGACAAGGTTACCGACAAAGTCTCCGACATTTATTGTTGGTAACCAACTCCCCATAAAACGATAACATATTGGGTTTCAATTATTTTTCTTTCCGACATGTTACCGACATGTCTCCGACATTTTTCTCCGACATTTACATCGGCATTACCGCCACATTACCGCCAAAACAATATTTGCACCGACATTTTACACCGACATTTACACCGACAAAACAGTATCAACCTTCTGCGTTCACAGACCAGCGCTAAATTGATAACTTTCCCCAAATTATCCCAAAAGAAAGAAGAAGGAGATCATCGTAAAAAACAGATTTACACCTTATTATATAAAGATAACACCTCGACCGTACTAAACATACAGTCAAAGTGCTAGAGTACAAAGATCCTGTATTTTGATTAAGCATTCAAACAAGCAACAGACTTATTCTAACGTTAAATAACTGTTTGAAAAAATGCCTTAAACATTTGGTAATTACGAATATTAAGCGTATCTTTGCAAAAAAGAATGACAATAATAATCAGATATACTTGAAACAAAAAGATATCTGTGGCAAAGGCTGTATCAACGAGACCTTCCGTGTGCTGAAAGACAACGAGATACGCCAGTACGGAGAATACCGCACCAAGCGCCTCGTCCTCGAAGCATGGAATAAATTTGGATATGACAATTAAAATCAAAAAATATGGTAACTCCATTCTCTAAATTTCAAAAGATAGAAGATATTGAACCATTAATGGATAAGGAAGAACGACTTCTTTACCCATTAGTGGACAACACAATTATGATGCTCAATAAAATCATAGATCCGTTCGAAGAGAACATACCTTTGTTCGATAAAAATGAAGCAACTATTGTTGGCTTGTTCATAAAGCAGACCAAACTATTAGCTGACTTTTATAATGCGTACAAAGCTGACAACATACACCTCTGCCTTATTTTAAGTAGAGTCCTTTATGAAGCATACATTAAAATGAGTTACCTAATAATTCATGGAGAAGAAGCGCAAAAGGAATACAGACTATACTCATTCAAAGACAGATATAGATTTTTTAAAATTTCTAAAGATAAAGAGAATGGATATTTTGATGTAAGAAACAAGAAATTCTTAGAAGACTTGAAATCAGAAGGTTTCAAGTTGGAAGACTTAGAGTCTGCTCAAAAAAGTTTTGGAGGAAAGAATATGCGCCAACTGATAGAAGAAATAGATGGAGAAGGATTATACAATTCTCTCTATGCTATTATGTCAGATTCGATTCATTCTGATTGGGGTGAAACAAGGCAAGTATATCTTACAAAACATGAAGAAAATGGTATGTATTTCCCAAATGATGCAGAAATAAAACATGGCAGGCTATTTGTTCCAACCATTCAAATCGTTATAGAGTCCTCATTCAAATATATAGATTGGATGAAACACAACTCATACTTATACGAACATATTGCTCTTTTTCTACCCTTTCTGACAGAAATGAACAGAATGTTCCAACTTATAGGAGATTATTACATGTACACTTACATGAACGATTCAGAAAAGTATCTGTATAACTAACAGAAATTATTTATGAAATTTGACATACATACATTAATTGGTGAGGCGACAGCCTACGACAAGAAACAACAGATAGAAGCCAAGCGACCTAAGAGTTGGCTCAAAAGCGTATCTGCCTTTGCTAATGGCGAAGGTGGCACACTTGTATTTGGCATTACTGATGAAGACCAAGTAGTAGGACTTGAAAATGCGGAACAAGATGCCGAACTCATCAGCGAAGCCATCAAGACTAAGTTGGATCCTATCCCAACCATCAATTTGGAATTTCAAGAAGTTGAGGGTAAAAAACTGATTTTATTGCATATCGCCTCTGGTGACGAGACACCTTATTATTATATAGGTGACAAACAACGTGTCGCCTTCATCCGCATTGGAAACGAATCTGTTGTAGCAGACCGCATCCAATTGAGAAATCTTGTTCTCAAAGGAACAGGCAAAAACTACGATACTCTTGCCGCTCCATATAGATTTGATGATATGTCCTTTACCAAATTGAAATCAGTACATTTCAAACGCTTGGGACGCTCTTTTGAGGATTCCGAGTTCATATCATGGGGTATCATCGACACACAAGGAAAACTTACCAACGCAGGTGCACTAATAGCAGATGACTCTCCAATCCGTCAATCAAGAATATTCTGTACAAGATGGAATGGGCTTGATATGACAAGTGGATTGGGCGAAGCTTTGGATGACGCAGAGTTTGAAGGAAGTGTCATTGGGCAATTGCAAGATGCCGTAGCATTTATCAGAAATAACTCACACAAGAAATGGTGGAAAGAAGCTACTTACAGAGAAGAACTTCCAGACTATCCGGAGCGTGCCGTAACAGAAGTGATAAGTAACGCCATCATTCATCGCAATTACTTAGAGATTGGCAGTGAAATCCACATAGACATGTATGATAATCGAATGGAAGTATATTCACCAGGTGGTATGATGGACGGAAGTCTTATCCAACATCTTGACCCAATGAACGTACCTTCCAAACGTCGTAACCCTCTCCTTGCAGATTTCTTCAATCGACTTGAATTGATGGAACGCAGAGGGAGTGGCATGAAGAAGATTGTCAAGGAATACAAACATTTTGAAAAGTTCCCTGGGTACAAAGCACCAGAATTCAAATCTAATTCTGGAGAATTTCATGTGACTCTATGGAATCTCAATTATAACGAGAAACAGTTCGGCAACTCAGAAAAACAGTTCGCGAACGACTCAAAAGAGTTCGCCAATGACACAAAACAGTTCGCCAACTCAGAAAAAGAGTTCGCCAACGACACAAAACAGTTCGCCAACTCAGAAAAAGAGTTCGCTAACGAAAAGAAAGAAACAGCCAAAGAAGCCAAGCAAAGAAAAGAGTTCGTGAAGGCAAAAAGAGCCATCTACAAACTTATCACTTCTAATCCAAAAGTGACAACTGCGCAAATGGCAGATAAGCTAAACGTATCAACACGCCAGGTACAAAAATACCTCAAACGATTGACGGAGCAAAATCTGATAGTGAAAGAAGGAAGCAGAATCAATGGTTCGTGGAAAATTCTCGATGAAGAATATACGGATTTCTTTGGGCGAATATAAGATAGGAGGTTGAATATATGGAATTAGAAAAGTTATTAAGAAGTCTGCTCTACAGATTAGAAAGCATTGACGATGAAAGCAAATCTACTATCATCGAAGATGAAGTAAATAAATTATCACATCAGATAGGTCAACTTAAAAGCGACCTATCTGATGTTGCCTCCTTGTTTCATTCACTTAAAGACAACAAGAAAAAATTAACCCTGCAAAATACAAAAACTACTTTCCAATCTTCTTCATTCTATCAACCTGTGTCTTAATTACATCAAGCGTTGATTTATCTGTAGAAAAGACGGAATTGAGACCTTGGGCTTCCTGGGCTGGATCGCCGGTATAATCATCTCCTACCTGCCACTGCTCGTGCTTCGGCTGGGCAAAACCACCCCAGCCCCAGAAGTTGCAACCGGCAAAATAACCACCAGAGGCGGCATTGTCGCCAACAAGACTGAAGACATACTTATAATAACCATCACGACCTTCTGTAGAAGAAGAAGGAGAGAAGGAGAAACCGTCACGAGGATAACCGAACTCTTCCATCACCAACGGCTTACGGATGCGACCGCAAACAGCAAGATGTTCATCAATATACTCCTTGGTGTTCTTGCAGGATACGCCCAAATCTTCCAGCAAATGGTCTTTTCTTGCCCAACTCCAGTTGTAAGGCCACAAATGGATATTGCAATAATCCACATTCCGGTCGGCACAAATGCGTTCCCAGCAATCCAACTCGCCTTCACAGCCCCACTTGCCTTCACTTCCGATGGAGATAAGATGGTTCTTATCGAGTGAACGGATCAGCTTGCTTGTCTCTCCCAGCCATTTCTCGAAAGCAGGCAACTGCTCCTTGCTGAAGGCACGAGGCTCATTGCCTATCTGCCATGACATGATGGCTGGATCGTCCTTATATTTTTTCTTTGTATATCTATTGGTTCTAGTAAGAATGAAACGCACGTAATCATAGAAGAGCTGGTGAGCCTTATCACAGGAAGCATACTGAGCCACGAAATTCATGAATGCCGGATAGCCATCCTCATCAGGACGTGGCGCCTTGCCTAAATCTGCCTGCTCCAGATAATAGCCGTAACCGCCGCTCCATTCCCAGGAATTGTTGAGATAGAGCACAGCCACCATCTTGCGTTTGTCCATCTCCATCAGGAGATAATCGAGACCGGCAAGTATGGTATCATTATAAACGCCCGGTGCTTCCTGCAAGGTAGGTTCCACCTTGGTCTTCACTCCACGCTTGCCATCGGAACCCACCAGGATGCGCAGGTTGTCGATGCCCATCTCCTTCATCTTGTCAAGTTCACGGCAGAGTCGTTCCCGGTTGCCGCCCTGTCCCTCTGAGCCCAGGATAGCGCCATACCAGAAGTTGGTCCCTACATAATAATAAGGTTTACCATCACGAACGAAATGTCCGTCCTTTACCTGTACGAAGTCTGACTTTGCTAAGAGATTGCATGTAGCCAATGCCATCGCCAATAAAACAAATAATTTCTTCATCTATGATTCTGTTTATGATTAAGTTTGAAGTTTATGTAAATATCGGGTGCAAAGATAATAAATATGGGCAAGAAAATATGATACTTTCTTGCCCATTCTACATACAAATCCTTATAAATGTCTTTTAGTTGCTATAAGCACTCTCACCATGCTCGTAGATATCGAGACCTTCCTCCTCTACTCGCTTGTCAACACGTACACCTACTGTCTTATCTA
>ERZ779669.343-NODE-343-length-29221-cov-2.592402_pt1 | contig 29221 bp, 31 predicted proteins | sample MGYA00511372_ERZ779669 | MGnify/ENA primary metagenome ERZ779669 (study PRJEB29588, sample SAMEA1967891) | human gut metagenome | biome: human gut; feature: human-associated habitat; material: faeces | place: Denmark | collected 2008/2010 ... | reverse complement strand
AAGTGTCGGGGAGGGTCGCCTCCGTACACACGGGAGGAACGCCCCATAAGCGTCGGGGAAAATTGGGATGGAATCTGTCGTGTCCATCCCCATACAATGCCACCCGAAAAAGTTGCCGCTATGCCGGCCTTTTCTTACCTTTGCCTGCATAACCAACATAAACACTAACTGCTCATGAAGAAAACAAACGTAATCGGCTGGCTTCTATCGGGTACACTCCTGTGCTCAGCATGCGCTTCAATGAACAAACCCGAAAGTACGGAAGTGCTGCAAGCCATTCCCTTTCAGCAAGTAACGCTGGAAGACAATTTCTGGCTTCCCCGCTTGAAAACACAAAAAGAAGTACTTGTTCCTTTCGCCCTCGACAAGGTACGTCCGGCTATGGACAACCTCCGAAAAACAGGCAACTACCTGCATGGTATCAAAGACGAGTTGCCTTTCCCTCACCGTTTCATAGCATCCGACCTCTACAAGGTGATGGAAGGAGCTGCCTATCTGCTGACTTTGGAGAAAGACCCGGCACTGGAACACACCATGGACAGCATCATCGACCTCATAGGCAACGCACAACAGGCCGACGGATACCTGTATGAATCGCACATCACCGGCGTATCGGCCAAACACGACCACTGGGGTGGCGGAGGTATGGGTGACAAACCCTACTCGTTTGTGTTGCACAGCCACGAACTTTACAACATGGGACACATGTACGAAGGCGCCGTGGCCTATTATCAGGCAACGGGAAAAGACAAATGGCTGAAGATTGCCGAAAAGAATGCACGACACATCAACCACGTGTTCTTTGAAGGAGATTCCGCGTACAACGGAGGTAAACCGGTCAACCAAGCACCCGGTCACGAAGAAATAGAACTGGCATTGGTGAAACTCTACCATGCCACCGGCGACTCGCTCTACCTGCAAATGGCCAAGCGGTTTATCGACATCCGCGGCGTAACCTTCCAACCTGAAGGAGAAGGCGTAATGGCACCCAGCTATGCCCAGCAACACTTGCCTGTCCGCCAGCAGACCAAAGCCGTGGGACATGCCGTCCGCGCCACTTATCTGTATTCCGGCATGGCGGATGTGTTGGCACAAACTGGTGACTCGACATTGAAACCGGCGCTCGACAGTATCTGGGCCAACATCGTGGATACCCGCATGCATATTACCGGCGGTTTGGGCGCCGTACACGGCATCGAGGGATTCGGCCCGGAATATGTGTTGCCCAACATCGATGCTTACAACGAGACGTGTGCCGCCGTAGGCAACGTAATGTTCAACTACCGTATGTTCCTGGCCGAGAAGGATGCCAAGTACGTGGACGTAGCTGAAGTGGCACTCTATAACAACGTATTGGCCGGAGTCAATCTGGAGGGGAACCGCTTCTTCTATGTCAACCCCTTGGAGGCAAACGGTCGCAATGCCTTTAATCAGGGGCAGAAAGGTCGCTCGCCCTGGTTTGGTACCGCCTGTTGTCCCTCCAACTTGGCCCGTCTGATACCTCAGGTTCCGGGCATGATGTATGCTCATACCACTGACGAAATCTATTGTACTCTTTATGCCGGCACATCCACGGTGATTCCATTGGAAGCCGGCAAAGTAGGCATAAAGCAGGAAACCAATTACCCATTCGACGAGAGCGTCCGCTTTGAAATCACCCCGGAACAGCCGGAACAGACGTTTGCCATGCGTTTCCGTATCCCTACCTGGACAGGCGGGCAATTTGTCCCCGGCAAACTATACAGCTACCAGAATGACGAACCGGCCGACTGGAAGGTATTACTCAATGGCAAGGAAGTTCCGGTAAAATTGCACAAAGGCTTTGTCACACTCAACCGTACCTGGAAAGCCGGCGACCGGGTTGAGCTGAAGTTACCCATGCCCGTCCGCTACAACAAAGCCATCCCTCAGGTGGAGGCCGATGTCGACCGCCTGTGTATCACCAGAGGGCCTTTGGTTTATTGCGCCGAAGCAGCCGATAATAAAGCCATGCCGGCCAGCTATGTAGTGACTTCATCGGGCAGTGCAGATGTACATCAGGAAGCGGAAGGTATGATGAAAGGTATTGACTTCATTACCATCCCCGCACACTCCGTACAGGACGGAACTATCAGCCAGCTGACCATGCTTCCTTACTATGCCTGGGATAACCGAGGAGATGACGCCATGATTGTCTGGCTTTCAGAGAGTGAAGTGCTCGCAAAGGCATCCATTCCCACTATACCCGAAAACATTGCCGACATCAAAGCAACCCATACCTTCGAACAGGACGATGTGTATGCCATCGTGACCAACGGATACCCTGCCAGTTCGCACGATACCTCCATTCCCCGTTGGACAAGCTGGCCTCAGACCGGCAAGAAACAATCAGTTGAGTTTACGTTGAAACGTCCTGTCCATCTGCAAAGCCTGTCCGTCTACTGGTACGATGACCGTGGTGGAGTACAAGTTCCCCAATCCTGGAGCATGGAATACAAACAAGATGGGCAATGGAAAAAATTCCCCATCTACGTTACCGACGAATACCAGGTGCTGAAAGACCAGTATAACATGGTTCATCCGGGCGAAGACATTGAAGCTGAAGCCCTCCGCCTGAACATCATTCCACAATCCAAGGCTGCCGCCGGTATCCTGAGCATACAGTTGGAAGAAGTAAAACAATAAGTGAATACCATCGGCCTCAACCTTCGAATGCATGCTTAACTTAAAGCCAGATGTTTCGCCCAATCCACCAGGCGACAAGTAGAAACAGGTAAATGTTGACAAACACCGGATGATGGCATACCGTCTTCAAACGGTCGAAACGCCCATCGGCATTAAACCAATGGCATAAAGTCAAGGCACCCAGATAAGGAATGGAAATCAATAAAAAAGGGTTGTAGCCGAAAGCTTCCCGCAAATGCCCGTGAAGCAACTGGTGGAGAGCCCGCTGAGTGCCACATGCGGGACAATCCCACCCTGTGAACAGATGGAACAGGCACCGGGGCATGAATGGAACAGACTCGGGATTCATCCAAAAGAGAACCCCGAGTCCGCCTAATATGATGAACAAGACGATTGCCTTCTTCATGGCAGGTTATAATGCACTCAAGAATCCAATAAAGAAACCGATAATACCTCCTACGACACCCAGCCCCAATGCTATCAGGCAGTACATCTGGGCACTGGCGGCTGCCTTTACCGACTCCTCGTATTTACCCTCGTTCCACAGGGGATCAACCTTATTGGAATAGATTATAGCCACGATACCCAACGGAAGACAACAAAGAACAGTAGCCAGGATGGACCACACCAGCAAGTTGTCAGGTTTCTGAAGCCCCATGGGCGGCTTTTGGTTCTGAGGCGTATAACCGGAAGAAGGCGGTGGTGGAGGAGGAACTGCACCGTTTTGTTGTTCAAACAAAGAAACCAATTCAGGAATTTCACTGACCGGTTTCCATTGCGACATTCCCTGTTTCCACACTTTCGTATTGAGATTCACACCACACGATGGCAGTTGTTCACCCGGAACAGGTCCCTGCTGCTCATTACGAGCATTCAAATAGTAATAGTTATCCATACTTCAATATAGTTGATTAAATATCCATTTAATAAATGTTTGTTATATTCCCTTCATAATCATAACTGTATATCAAGTTTCCCCAATAAGCATCAATTTCACTACTATAAAGACTGATGCGATCGTATTCGCACGGCACAATGACCTTTCCCTGGCGATCGATAACTCCCCAGCGTCCACCTTTAATGTAATTTTCGTCATCCAAAAAGCCATTCATGTTCAGTTTGGCATATCCCTTGTCATTGAACTTCGTCCTTAAATAGTTGCAAGTAAGCACGCAGGTACCGTCGGGTTCAATCAGTCCGAACCAGTCGCCTTTTTCTATTTCGAGAAGCAGGCTGTTCGCATCCCAATTTTTTATCCGGTCGTATTCGCAAGGCAGCAACATCATGCCGTTGTCGTCCAGCAGTCCCCAGGTATCATCCCCACAGGACACCTTCCATAGCCGTCTGACCGAATCGCGTACCACATGAGTCCACTCGCAGGGTACCAATATGTTACCCTCCATGTCGCACGTTCCCACCATGCCATCCAGGCGAATAAAGTAATATTGCGAATAATAGAAATCATCGGGCACAACGGACTCATAAATGCATGGGACACATTCCATTCCCCACTTGTTCATAACGCCCCAGCCCTGAAAAGGCTTCTTGATGCAGCAATATCCCGACAAATCATAAGAATACGTGTCACACATAACCCGGTAGTAAATACCTGCCGACAAGGAGCCTATCCACAATGGAAGCACAAGCAATAAGGCGTGTACCACATAGTGCCGTTTCTTTACAAACAGGAAAGGAACGAACAATGCCGTTGCAAACAAGAGCACAAACCAAGGCAATTCATCGGGATGCCTGTAAGAATGGGCGGAAAGGAAAGCAAAGATAAACCGTCCCAATAGCAGCATAAGCACCGTACCCAGTACAGCATAAACCAGTAAAATGATGCGTAAAGGTGTTAAATGATGGAAAAAGCCATTGTTGGATCTTCTTAGATTTTGCACAGTAGACAAATATACCCATGTAGAAAGTCCCTTATACCATACATAAGTATTGCCTGGCAAATGAAGACGTTGCAATTCATCCCATGACACAGGTCCTATACGTTGATTATCTGCGGTCAAATAATAAAAATCTTGCTCCATGGCCAAACGTGTTTTCATAGTTACTGATATCAAAAGAAATACTATATCCCAATAGTATTACAACGCCACGCACAATCTCAGTTTAATTTTATTATCTCAAAAGTAATAACTTTTCTTTTACAAACATACATTTTCGTAAAAAAAATAACATTATACATTTTTTTTGCTGCCATCTTGTAAACTAAGAGTCTACTTCAAGAATACACGACAAAAAAAATCCTGCATACCTTATATAGCTATGCAGGTTTTCTCCAAACAATTTTTATCACTACACACAGGTGCCCTTAAAAACCGGGCAGACGTCTTCTACTTCAATACTACCAGCACCTTGCGTGCTCCATGGGCACCCATAACCAGCGCTTGCTCAATATCAGCTGTTTTAGACGGCCCCGAAATAAATACTCCATAAGGGTACACTTCCTTTTTTAGAGCAGTATAAGCCTCGTGCATATTATTGACAATACAATTGCGATCAAGCACAATCAGAAGAGCCTCGGCAATGAAATAAAGCAGTTTGTGTTTAATGGTCTGCGGAATCCACACCGCGCCATTTTCAGCTACCCCAATTTCACCCGTAATGACGGCCAAGTCTACGCCATCCAACTCTTGCGCACATTGCACGGTATCAGGATTGAGTGTGGCGCAAGTTACCTCCGGCATCACCGAAGCAATACTATGTGCCTCGGGAAAACGATTTCGGATAATATTATCAAGCGTGTCGTTGTTCTGCCACAACATCGCATCCCCTCCTACCAACCGGCTTATCTCACAAAATTGCTTGACCTTGTCCGGATAAGTAATTGCCTGAATCTCCCATTGAGGATAGTCAAAGCGCTGTCTGGTGTTCTGATGTATCTTAGCTAATATTTCTTCACGGCTACTCATTTTTCTTTTTCCTCCTTTCCTTGTACCTTATTTTTCTTCCACATCTCGTTAAACGACTCTGAAGCAAAACGAGGCAATTCACGTCCCTTACCCCAATCATTCAAACCATTGTATTTCATAAACCGGGGCATTCCATTGACCATAGGAGCGGCCCACAATGCCGCATTGAACAAAGCCGGACGTTCCATCAGAAATTTCATACCGGCCGACATATATTGCTTCTCACTGCTAGCCTTACCTAGGACTTTAAGTCCTTGACGCCATTTGTAAATCTGTTCCCCCAAATCGACCTTAGCCGGGCAGACATTGGAACAGGACAAACACAACGAACAAGCCGAAACATTATCATAATACTTATACGGTTCGTGAGCCATACCCAAATTAATACCGATAGGACCAGGTATAAAATAAGTATATGAATATCCTCCACTACGCCGGTAGACAGGACAAGTGTTCATGCAGGCACCACATCGGATACAATTGAGTAACCGGATATGGTCTGTATTAGCCAACATCGCACTCCGTCCGTTATCCACAATAATGATATGATATTCTCCGCCCTGACGTGGAGAACGAAAATGAGACGTATACGTCGTACTGGGCTGTCCTGTACCCGAACGTGCCAACAAACGTGTAAAAACGCCTAAAGCCTCCATATCGGGTACAATCTTTTCAAGCCCGAATGCTGAGATATTCAGTTTGGGACACGACATACCCATATCGGCATTCCCCTCATTGGTACATACCACCACATCGCCTGTAGAAGCCACGGCAAAATTGGCACCCGTCATGGCAGCATCAGCATTCAGAAAAATGTTACGAAGATTTTTACGGGCCACATGGGTCAAATAGGTAGGATCATAATTCCCTTTTTCTGAACCCATTTCTTTCTCAAACAATTCGCCCACCTGTTGACGTTTAATGTGTATGGCAGGCAATACTACATGGCTGGGCGGCAAATGCATCAGTTGCAGAATACGTTCTCCCAGATCAGTCTCTACGGTATCTATGCCTTTGGAAATAAGGAATGGATCCAATTCACATTCCTCAGACAACATGGATTTGCTCTTTACAAAACGCTTTACGCCATGACTTTTAAGCAATTCGTAAATAATGTTACGATATTCCTCAGCATCCTTGGCCCAATGCACTATAGCCCCGTTGGCCACGGCGTTCTTTTCAAATTCTACCAGCAACTCATCCAGGTGACTATTGGAGTAGAGTTTAAGCTGGCAAGCCTTTTCACGCAAGTCCTCCCATTCCGGAAGTTCCCTGCTCATCTTGTCACGTTTGGCACGTACCATCCAAAGGGTTTCGTTGTGCCATGCTACCATATCCTTATTTTCGAGAAACTTCTCGGCTGCTTTTGAATGTTTCGTACTCATAATTGTGAGGCTAAGATTTCTACAATATGAATGGTTTTCACAGGCAAGTGTTCACGGTCAATCACTCCCTGCATGTGCATCAGACACGAACTGTCGGCTCCGGTAATGTATTCGGCTCCGGTTTCCATGTGATGCCTTATCTTGTCTTGGGCCATACACACTGAAACTGCCTGTTCTTCTACGGCAAACATCCCCCCAAACCCGCAACATTCATCGGGATGGGCAGGCTCGAATACTTCAATATCTTTCACCATCCCCAACAAGTCGCGTAACTTATTATAATATGGGATATGACGTTCACTAGGTGAAGACAGATTAAGTTCGCGTACACCGTGGCAACTATTGTGTATGCTTACCTTATGTGGAAAACATGCATTCAGACTGGCTGGTTTCAACACATCGTGAATAAATTCGCACAAATCGTATATTTTCCCCGCACTCTGACATTGATGCCCTTCCTTTTTCAAAATATCAGGATGATTAAACTTTACAAAAGCAACACAACTGGCTGATGGCCCTACCACGTAATCATAGGACTTAAACAAATCATCGAAACGCAAGGCAAGCTTTTTAGCCTCTCCCTCAAACCCGGCATTTGCCATGGGCTGCCCGCAACAGGTCTGATCCAACGGATAATCCACATTTACCCCCAAGCTTTTCAACAGTTTATAAGATGCCACTCCAACCTGCGGATAAATGGCATTGATATAGCATGGAATAAACAAACCGACTTTCATAGGTTCACTAGATTAATTATAATTCGTCTCTATTGTATATCTATCAACTTATGTATCTGCAAACTAAGTCTCCACCGTGGATGTTTCATCACACAGGCCACCGTCTCGGCCGTATTACGGCATGAACAAGGTTGAAGGAAAAAATGGGTAGCGGGCAATGTCTCATAAGGAGTAAGTTCCTGTCCTTCGTATACCACTTTCACCTCGTCCATACGCGTTAACTTTAACTCACCACCTTGTTTTGGCGAACAAGTCACCCAGTCAATATTCGGTGGCAAAGGGCGGGTACCATTAGTCTCAATGCAAACATACTTTCCGGCACAATGAAGCAGGTCGATAAAAGCCTCGTCAATCCAGAGCGAAGGCTCGCCACCTGTCAATATCACCATGCGGGCCGGATAACACTGCACCTCGGCCAGAATAGCCTCATCGGTCATCAGCACTCCATCTTCATGCCGGGTATCACAAAAAGAACATTTCAAATTACATCCCGAAAAACGCACGAATACGGCTGGCGTCCCAGTATGAAATCCCTCACCTTGAAGGCTATAGAATATCTCATTAATCTTTCTCATAAATAACTGTATTTCCTTCCGATTCCTGCACTTCTACCTTAAAGCAAGTAGGAATTTGTTCGCATACCCAATGGGCAATATTCTCAGCGGTGGGATTAAAAAGAAGAACTTCGTTCAGATTCTTGTGGTCGAGTTGTTCCATCACTACTTGCTTGATATGAGTGAAATCAACTACCATGCCGTCTACGTTCAATTCATGCGAACGGCACCAGACCGTGATAATCCAGTTGTGACCGTGCAGATTTTCACACTTGCTGGGATAGGAAAGACAAAGGCTGTGGGATGCCGACACTTCCATACGTTTAACTACTGTGTACATAGGTTTAATACGCTTACTAAAAAATGGTACTACTAATACATGCCGCATCTAATGTCACCTCGATGCGACACGGCAAAAGTACGGATTTCTTCGTTATTTTCCTTACCTTTGCGGCATGAAAATCCTATGCATTGTTCTTGGCAGTCTCTCGCTGGGACTGGGCATAGCGGGCATCTTCCTGCCACTACTGCCCACCACGCCCTTCCTGTTGCTAACAGCCGCCCTCTACTTCCACGGCTCGCCCCGCCTGTACAACTGGCTGCTGAGGCAGAGGCAGCTAGGTCCCTATATCCGCAATTTCCGCGAGCACAAGGCCATACCGCTCCATGCAAAGATAATCTCCGTCGGACTGACGTGGCTCACCATCCTCTACTGCGTCTTGTTCCTACTACCCATGCTCTGGCTCAAAGCTTTGCTGGTTTTGCTTGCTACAGGCATCAGTTGGCATATACTTTCGTATAAGACACTCAAATGACCTCCCACCCAGGTTTAACCATTAACCGATTAATAAACCCATATTCCTATCAATACGCAACTGGAGGTCACACCCCACCCGTCTGCTCAAAGAAAGCCTCGAGAGCCCGCCGTGCATCGGCAAGCTTATCTTCCCAGTGTTTTATCGAATTCTGCCCAATAACATCGGTAACATACTTGACCGCCACAAAAGGCACGTCCTTCGCACGACACACCCAAGCCTGTGCATAGGCTTCCATATCCACAACATCACCCGTCACCTCAGTCAACTGAGTCAAGAAAGAGTCGCCCGTATTGCACACTCCGTCCTGTGCCTGCCAATGCCGGCAATAACCTTTTTCTTCCAACAAAGAAGAAGTATCTATCTCATAGTCTACACCCAAACCTTTTACCTTTTCCATATCACGGTCAATAAAACGACGACACACGAAAATATCACCGACCCGATGATTGACCGTCCCGACCGTACCCATGTTTATCACCAGGTCGGGTTGCAGACGGCCGATGGCATCAGTCAAATAGTAAGCCGATTTCACTTTTCCGATGCCGGTACGCAAATATCCCACCTGCACTTCGTCACCGTCCCTCATACCGGGAAATTTCAGTTCTGCAAATTCGCCTTGAACAGCGTAGGTAACCAGTATTTTCATTGTATTTCCTTTTATTTCATTATATATGTTTTCAACGCTTCCACATATTCTTCAAAGGCATCTACACCCTGTGACGTTATCTTACAGATAGTACAGGGCATCTTACCCTTAAAGGTCTTCGTCACCTCCACATAACCCGCTTTGCTGAGTTTATCTATCTGCACGCTCAGGTTACCAGCCGTAGCACCAGTCTGCTGACGGATGTAGACAAAGTCGGCCTCCTCCACACTGATAAGAAGTGACATTACGGCCAGACGAAGTTCGCTATGCAACAAAGGATTCAGCTCTTTAAACATATCGCCTCCTTTTTTTCATAAACAGCAATGTATATAAAGACATCAGCAACAAAGGTAAATGATAAATTCCTAAATAAAAACCTGTTTCGTTTACAAAGTTCGCCATATTGTAAATACCGATAACTAATCCAACCCAGGCTGAGGATTGTAGCAAAACGGCATCCGATTCCTTATTCAACAAAAGTACAACCAGAAATACCGGTGTCATCGAACAGAAAGCCATACCCGACGCCCCTGTAAACAACAGCATCACATCGGCAACAGGTAATGCCGTTTGTAGATCCATGGGCCACCACAAACAAAAAAGAGCCACCGGTATCATCCATGAACTACGCCACGACAAGTTCTCAAAGGCAAAAATACATTCTTTCTTCCCTGCCGCCCGTAACCACATGCAACCGACAAACAACATCATCACCACATTTACGGTTACAATACTCAACCCATATTTTTCTGAAACAGCTGCATTTTGAATGACAGCATACAATATATTGACTATTCCACCATAATACATAAACAGACGTGTGCACCATCTGTTACGACTTAATGTCAACATCAACAATACCACCAAGGCCACTACCTGAAACACCCAACCATAAGAAAACATTTGCTGAAATAAAGCGTGAGACAAGGTATAGGCTACAATAATGCCACTATCTGCCCAAGCAAAGTTTCGGGTAGCAATTGGAACCAGTAAAAACTGTGCCAACAACAAACAAGCAACAAACTTCCATGAAAACACAAAGTCCTCCAATCCTTTAGTCCTCATACACACCTCACTTTCCTATCAACGAGTCTTTACGGGCACGATAGTTCAACACATGCCCAGGAATCACCAATGACAGCAGGATGACAATGGCAAAAACAATCAGTGTTGAATAAGATGCGCCATCCGTAATCACCTGAAAAAGCAGCACCAAACTCCAGGCAAACCCCAGTGACGGTAGTCCGGAAAATAACGTATAACGAATAACAATCCCTGTAAGTAAACTACCCAACGAAATAAATAAAGCACATAACGGCAAAATCACTTCAAACGAATGATAAAGTATTGCAAATACTGCCACCCCGCAACAGGCAATACCGATAATCTGCCACACCTGCTCCACCATGCGGTCGGTATAATCTTTTGCCCCCTGTTTCTTCCGCCATTTACGCCCAAGCCAGCAGGAAAGTAACCATCCCATTACCGGCATAGCCCAAAAGCCCTACAAGCAGGATGTGCACTTCGTTATATACAAAGCCACCAATACAACTAATGTAATCAATACACCTACATATCCCCACACCAGGAACATGTTGCCACCACCCGCATCAAGATTGCGACGTGTGTTCTGAATCATCCTTGCTATCAGCTCCAAACTTTCCTTTTCACTCAGTTTACGGTCTTCCATCATTTTCCCTCCTTTTACTTTATACCAAAATACAATTGTTTAACGACAAACACTCGGGTAACCTTTTACTCCGTCACAAATCTAATCAAGTTTATTTTATAAACCAAATTATTTTATAAATTATTTCATTCCAACAAAGCTTATGTTTTTTCAGCACCCTAAAGTTGATGAATTTTTGCCACCGTCAAAAGCAGCTCAAAAGGCGCTACAAACCATTCTGGAAGGGGTGTTACTCATAACCTGTCAGAAGCATGCTCCTAACCTGTTACAAGCGCGCTTCCGACCTGTTAGAAATTTACTTCTAACAGGTTACTACCAAACAGGTAATACAAGGCCTTTCAAACAGCTACAAAAGAGAGTGAAAAAGATACCAATCAATTTGCCAATCCATGACTATCTTCAACAAGACAATGAACAAACTGGAAACCTCGGCATACACTATAACCGCTACCATGTTTACTGACTAAAGGATAAATAATACTTCACAAAAAGAAGAAAAAAGGCCCTTTTGACTTGATTTTTTCCGAAAAGTTTTTGTAATCTAGCAGTAAACTGTATATTTGTGTACAATTTTGGTGTAGTAATGACAGACGAAGAAAAGAAGCTATTAAGTACCTTTGAAGCGAGGCTGCGGCATTTAATCTATCTGCATGACGAACTGAAGCGCGAAAACGCCGAGCTCAGGCAGCAACTCGAAAATAAAGAAGCAGAAAGCCAAAAGATACTAGGCGACTATCGAGAACTGGAGCAACGCTACACAGACCTAAAAAATGCTACGACAATCAGCCTTAACGGCAGCGATGTAAAAGAGACAAAGCTGCGATTGTCAAAACTTGTGCGCGAAGTCGATAAATGCATCGCCTTACTGAACGAATAAAGGAAAGAAGAAGATGTATGAACGATAAGATAAAGATAAACCTGCAAATGGCGGGCGCTACCTATCCAGCCACCATCAACCGCGAGGACGAAGAGATGGTCAGAGAAGCCGCCAAACAAATAAATTTGAGTTTTAGCCAAAAGCAGGATTTGTATCGTAACTTGCCGGCCGAAAGAGTGATGACGCTGGTAGCCTACCAGTTCGCATTGGAAACACTGCAACTAAAGGGACGCAACGATACTGAGCCTTATACAAGTAAAATAAAGGAACTGACAGAAATGTTGGAAGAATATTTCAGAAAGGAATCGTAACGCCTGTCATTTCACTCCAGTTCCTATAATAAAGAGAAATTACGCGCACTGCATAAAAGCCTCTCCCGACAAAGGACACCGGCTTTTGTACAGTGCCTTTTTATTTATATACTAAAAATAAATTAATAAGATGACAGTAGTTACGATAGTAGTATCCATTGCCTGTTTCCTCGTAGGAGGACTGGTGGCATACCTGTTCATGAAGCACGGGCTGAAATCCAAGTGCGAGGCCATCATAAAGGACGCTGAGGCCGAGGCAGAAGTAATCAAGAAAAACAAGTTGCTCGAAGTAAAAGAGAAATTCCTTAACAAGAAAGCTGATCTTGAAAAAGAAGTGGCCATCCGTAACCAGAAAATACAACAGGCCGAGAATAAGTTGAAACAACGTGAAATGGTGCTGAACCAACGCCATGAAGAATTACAACGCAGAAAACAGGAAGCTGATGCGATCAAGGAAAACCTGGAAGCACAACTTGTAGTAATTGACAAGAAAAAAGAAGAGTTGGACCACCTGCAACGCCAGGAAATTGAAAAATTGGAGGCAATCTCAGGACTCTCGGCTGAAGAAGCCAAAGAGCGTATGGTAGAATCGCTGAAGGAAGAAGCCAAGACACAGGCTCAGTCATACATCAACGACATTATGGACGATGCCAAACTGACGGCCAGCAAGGAGGCCAAACGCATTGTTATCCAGTCCATACAACGTGTAGCAACGGAAACGGCTATCGAGAACTCCGTCACCGTATTCCACATCGAATCGGACGAAATCAAGGGCCGTATCATCGGTCGTGAAGGACGTAACATCCGCGCACTGGAAGCTGCTACCGGAGTTGAAATTGTAGTAGACGACACACCAGAAGCCATCGTACTTTCGGCTTTCGACCCCGTACGTCGCGAAATTGCACGCTTGGCTCTACATCAGTTAGTAACTGATGGCCGTATCCATCCCGCACGTATCGAAGAAGTGGTAGCCAAAGTACGCAAACAGGTGGAAGAAGAAATTATCGAAACAGGTAAACGCACAACTATTGACTTGGGTATCCACGGTCTGCACCCCGAACTGATCCGCATCATCGGAAAGATGAAATACCGCTCGTCTTACGGACAAAACCTGTTGCAACATGCCCGCGAAACCGCCAATCTTTGTGCTGTCATGGCATCAGAACTGGGCCTCAACCCCAAGAAGGCCAAACGTGCAGGTCTGTTGCATGACATCGGTAAAGTACCCGATGAAGAACCGGAACTTCCGCACGCACTTTATGGTATGAAACTGGCCGAAAAGTTCAAGGAAAAACCGGACATCTGCAATGCCATTGGTGCCCACCACGACGAAGTGGAAATGACCAGTCTGCTGGCTCCCATCGTACAGGTGTGCGATGCCATTTCGGGTGCACGTCCCGGCGCACGCCGTGAAATTGTGGAAGCCTACATCAAGCGCTTGAACGATTTGGAACAACTCGCCATGTCTTATCCGGGCGTAACCAAAACTTACGCCATCCAGGCAGGTCGCGAACTGCGCGTCATCGTAGGTGCCGACAAGATAGACGACAAGCAGACCGAAAGTCTGTCGGGCGAAATAGCCAAGAAGATTCAGGATGAAATGACTTATCCGGGCCAAGTGAAGATTACCGTTATCCGTGAAACGCGTGCAGTAAGCTACGCCAAGTAACCGGACAATTATCAAAACATATTAGGAAAGGACGACTCATTCGTCCTTTCTTTATTTTCCACCCACCCATTTTATTTATGAAGAACTATACTTTTGAAGTGTGTGCCAATAGCGTAGAAAGTTGCCTGGCAGCACAAGCCGGAGGCGCTAACCGTGTAGAACTATGCGCCGGAATTCCAGAAGGCGGTACCACCCCCTCATATGGCGATATAGCAGTAGCTCGTGAATTGCTAAAAGATACTCGCCTGCATGTTATCATACGACCTCGTGGCGGTGATTTTCTATACTCTCCAGTCGAGCAACGCATCATGCTAAAAGACATTGATTTAGCCCGTAAATTGGGAGCAGACGGTGTAGTATTTGGATGCCTCACTGCCGAAGGCGACGTAGATCTCCCGCTGATGCGGCAACTCATGGAAGCAGCTGAGGATATGTCGGTCACTTTTCATCGCGCCTTTGACGTATGCCGCAATCCACAACAGGCACTCGAAAATATCATCGGATTGGGCTGTCACCGTATTCTCACTTCGGGCCAACAACCCACAGCCGAACAGGGAATACCTTTATTAAAAAACTTACAACAACAGGCCGATGGACGTATCATCCTATTGGCTGGATGTGGAGTGAACGAAAGTAACATAGCCTGTATTGCACAGGAAACCGGCATACACGAATTTCATTTCTCCGCACGTGAACAGATAGAAAGCGGTATGCTTTACCGCAATCCACAGGTGTCAATGGGTGGTACAGTCTGCATCGAAGAATACAGCCGCCCACTGACAACCAGCAAACGTGTGAGCCAGACTATTGCTGCACTAACCAATAACCGGATATAAACAAAGATTCATGAATAGGAAGTACATTCTGGCACTGATATCCGTCATCCTCTTTTGTTACAGTATGAAGAGTATGGCGCAAATCAACCTCCGTTTTGTCGATGCCGCCGAAGCCTCCCGTCTTCTGTCAACAGAAGATGCGATGACCGATCAATGGAGTAAATTTGACTACGAAGCCCGTCTGGGACGTAAAGGAGGTACTAAACAGGAATTGTTAGATTTCATTAGTCAGCAGGCACGTGACTGGAGCAATGCTGATAAGGAAAAGATGCAAAAAGCCGCCGAAGTTCTAAATCAAATCATACGCGAGCAACAACTGAATCTGCCTCTACCCCAAGAAATAAGGATATTGAAGACCACCATGGCCGAAGAAGGAGGTGCAGGAGGTTATACACGTAAAGATTACATCGTGATAGAAGAAAATGTAGATAAATTCAGCGATGCCACCGCCCAGTATTTATTGGCACATGAATTGTTTCATATCCTGACACGTAACAATCCCGACTTCCGTAGTCGTATGTACAAACTGATAGGGTTCAGTATTGCCGACCGCGAATTTAAACGGCCGGACGACCTGCGTGACGTACTCATTACCAATCCCGATGTTAACCGCTTCGACAGCTATGCCACTTTCACCATTAATAATGAGAGAAAATCATGCGCTATGATTATCTATTCGGCAAAACCTTATGAAGGAGATAGTTTTTTCAAGTATCTTACTATCGGTCTGGTACCTTTGAAAGACGGTAACCCTGAAAAAAAGCAAGGTAAAACGATAGTCTACTCCGTAGAACAAGCCAGTGACTTTTTTGAGAAAGTAGGACGGAATACCGACTATATTATAAACCCCGAAGAGATTCTGGCAGAAAACTTTGCCGGAGTCCTACTGGGCAAACAAGCACAAACTCCTGAACTGCATGACAAGATACGGAAAGCCTTGAAAAAATAAACGAAACGGGCACCCTCATCCTTTCAGTTTATGAAACATGGAACTGAGGGTGCCCGTTATTATTTTAAGATGACAATAGAGCCATTCTAAAACATTTGCATCACAATCCCTTAACTGTACGCATCAGCTGCTCGCCTAACCCGATAGTATAGCCTTGAGAAACAAACACCACCCGGTTGAATGTATCGGCAATGATAAATACGGGCAGCGAATCCTTATGCTTCAGCTTCATGTTTTCCATAATCTGTTCACCTATGCCGTGACTGTCGATACCACAAACCACTGTTGAAGGCAATCCCGGAAAATCCTGCGGGCGAAATTTGGCATATTTTTCCGCATCGGGGAAAAGAAGCACCATCTTACGCCCCCACTGCTCCAAATCCTTGTTCAACTTGGCTATGTCTTTCAAGGCATGGTTGGTAGGTTCCTGCCCTACCCCCAATACACCTACCACAAAATAGCCACGTCCGCAAGCATTCAACAAGGTAATAGGGTCGGCTTCCACCTTTCCGTCGGCAATCGGTGTGAAAAGCGACTCGGAGTTGAAGTTACCTATCACCTGTATCTGGTCTTCGCTTTCACGCATGGTAAGGGCAATCTTTGCAGTCCGGTCGGCCTCCACATTGAAGGCATTGATATGCACCAAAACACCTCCGCTGGCCAGACGGGTACCCGTCACCATGACATAATATCCGGCAGGCATCTGCAAAGGCGTGCGTAGCAGGGTGTTCCACGAAGCATCGTTTTCATCGTAACTTTGCAGCCGAAGCACTCCGTTTTCGCACCTCGACAGGGTAAAATGGCTGTAATATTTGGGATTGTCCGTATGTTTTGTAGGAGTGAAAGAAGCGGCAAGACATCCCATAAGAGGTACCCTCTCAGTCTGTCCGGCACTGAAATCCACCTGGTATGTTGTTCCGTTTTTCTGTTTGGGAGAAGAGGTTAAATCCTGGTAGCACACGGCTCCCGTCACTTCGTCAATCCAAGCCGGAATACCCAAGCTACGTGCTACTGCTACAAAAAAGATATCGCGCGAATAACTGTCGGCCACACGTGCTTTCCATACCCCTTCAGGCGTCATAGGGATACGTTGCGAATTCAAAGAGTCGTTTAATGTTATATTTGTCTTACACCACTCTACCAGCTTTTGTGGATTGTACAGATAGTCTTCGGCAGTAGTCTCGTCAATGGCCTGCTGGAAGAAGGATTTGTAGGGTGTCAGTTCTTCGGTTGCAATGCGGGGGTTGAGCAAGGCTCGGATTTCCTGTTCACAAGGCACCACTGCCGTGTTCAGCAGATGGTCTTCGAGTACCTGGAGACGCACGTCACGCAAATCCTTTGCCGAAACGGCTCCCAACAGTGACACGGCTCTTTCGGTCTTTCCCAGTTTCTGTGCTTTTTCCAAAAAACGCTTAATGTTCGGATGATTGCCACGCGAAGCCACCAGATAGTCAGTCACCCGCTGCCGTTCCGTTTCATTCAGTTCCGTGAGTGAAGCAGCCCATTGACTGGCTGTCTCGGGTGTCATCATCGTTGCCACATAGGCATTACGAATGGAATCTTCCTGTGCCATGCGACGGTCGTTTTCAGCCCGTTGTTCAGGGGTAACGGCAGGCAGGTTGGCCGACTCGGCAGGGGGGACAACATCCAAGTCCAACTCAAAGACATCGCCATCCTTATGGTCGAGTGTCACGGTCAATGCTTCCTGCTTACCAAAAGAAAGTTTCTGAAAGCCAAAACGTCCGTCCTTAGAGACCCACACCAGCATATCCCCCTTACCGGCAGTAAGCGAAGCCTGTCCCGAGGCATTACTTTGCTTGCGGGCCACGGTATAGAACTCGGCATAATTGTAAAGTTTGAATTCCACCAGTGCCCCGCCCACAGGTTGACCGCTTTCATCGGTTACGGTTACCGTAGCCTGTGCCGTAGGTGCATAATTGTCAATCACATTGATTTCAGTATAGTTGGGTGTAACTGACATTACCTCCTCAGGCCCTTCGTAGCGACCGAATACTTTGGTATGCATCAGCATACCGCGGCTGGCAGGTGCATTAAACCATCCCAGGTTGAGCACCGGTTCGGGCTCGCAGGCTCCGAGGAAATACCACTTGCCATCGGCCCAGGCTTCTACCCACGCATGATTGTCGTCGGTATGTGCCCAACGGGGCGTATAGACCTGACGAGCCGGGATACCAACCGAACGCAAGGCGGCTACCAAGAACGTGGATTCTTCGCCGCAACGTCCATAAGCAGTACGCACGGTGGCCAATGGCGAACTGGTACGGGCATCGCTGGGCTGATAAACGGCCTTTTCGTGACACCAGTGGTTCACTTCCAGCACGGCATCGTACATGGAGAGTTGCTGCACACGGGGTTTCAATTCGTCATAGAACACCACGCGGGCACTGTCGAGCGGTTCGTTGTTCACCCGGACGGGAAGTACAAAGTGACGGAACAGGTCTTCTGGAACAGTTTGTCCCCACGGCATTTCGTCCATGGCACGCATCGAGGCACGGACATTCATCAGATGGAAATCACCGGGATAATCGGTAATATCCGCCAAAGGCATGTAAGCATACAGGAACTGCAAGGCTCCCCGCTCATAATCGGTGAGCGGTGTGTCGAGAATGGCGAACAAGTCGCCCTGAGGCATCAGTACCTGCTTTTTACGGAAATCCTGCTCTACGAGCGAACGATAGGAAGCATCAGTGATAAAGCTACTTTTGCCGTCACACGCAACCAGCCAGGCGGCAAGCCAGCCCAGGCAGAAGAAGTAAGAAAGATGTTTCATAATTTTTTAAACAGTATTGTGATAAGGTTGGGTGACAAATTTAAAGAATATCCCCGACATATCACCGCAGATGTACCACCAAAGTTGTATCTTTTTGCAGGGAGAAACAACATTTTTTATACGAAGGAGGTCCCATCACACCCTCTGCATCGTTACTGAAAGCGTATTTCTCCAACGGAATGCCTAAGGCACCGGTATCAAGCTGTCCGTTTCCGTTTACATCCTGAAAAAGAGAAAAAGCATACTCGCCTGCCGGAAGCCCCTGACAGGGAATAACAAGTGTTGTGTCGGAAACAGCCACACGAAATCCGGTAAACGGTTTCTTCAGAAAATCTGCCTCAGAGGCATAAAAGGCGACATACAGCTGCCCTTCAGGTTCCGGAATATCACGTACCTCAATAGTCAGTGTCTGAGCACCAAGTGGACAACTACAACCACAAAAGATGATAAATACAAAAAGAAATAAAGTTTTCATACACATACAGTTTTAATTATACAATTAATTACAAATAGAGTTTAAGCCAGCTGATTAGAAATTGGATACATCGTATGCCACATGTTTGCCTAGTGTGATGTATACTCCCACATAGAAAATGCGATCGGTGGCAGCCAATACCGGATGTCCGTTTACACGGCCGAATTCATTACGACGCCCCAGTACATTGGTGGCCGAGGCATGGACAATAATTTTCTTCGAGGGTAGAAACGTCACTCCCACATCAAGACTGTTATAAGGCTTCACCTCATCATTCATCAATCCGGGACGTTCAGGATTGTGCCACGGACGACCACTACTGAAACGGTCAGTCAGACTCAGAATAGAACGCAAACGTGGAAGTGACCATTTGACTACAACCGAAGCGTTGTGACGCGTAGCATATTGCGGTACCGTCAGTTCTGCATATCTCCCGGCCTTACGACGGGACAGATTATAGGTATAAGACAACTGATATTCAAAATTTTTCACGGATGTACGGTCAGAAACAAAAAAGTCAAAGCCTTTACTGTAACCATAACCACCGGAGATCAAAACAGGCGTATCTTCGGTATTTTCCCAAAGAGCCAGACTACTGTACCGTTTATAATAGAGCTCCACTTTACCCAAACGGCCACTGCGCCGGTATTGTGCTCCCAGATTATATTGCCAGCAGACTTCCGGTCTCAGCGACTTTTGCCACACCAACAAACTGTCTGCCGCAAGTTGGGTATACCGGCCTGCCACCGCTGATAACACAGCATCTCCCTGAAACCAACTAAGTGACAAGCGGGGTGATACTTCCGTCCGATTGCTTTGCCAGAAATAATCTGTCCGTAATGATGCTTCCGCTTTGAGTTGTTCCATCAGATAGTAAGATGCCATGACATAAGCTGCACCCGACGAAGGTGCCACTTGCCCTGCATACTCATCATTCGCCAACCGATATCGGGTATCGTAATTTCTGATAAAACCTTCTACTCCGGCATCGAGGCATAGTTGTGCGGACAACCGACGCTCCACTTTAGCTTTAAGATGCAATTCCCGCCGATATTCCTGCCAAACATCCCCGGCAAAAGCTACATTGTTTATCGAACAATGGTTGTACGACCAGGCTGCCCCGGCAAACCATTTCCAACCTTTGCACATATTACGGCGCAACGTAGCATTCAAGTACGCATTGTTTTCTCCCAACTTGAAAAGACGGTGTTCATTGCCTTCGTATGTAGCGAAGTCCGTACGGTCATACTGGGCGTAAAGTTTAAAAAGAGTCGCTGCATCGGGCGAGAAACGCAATTGCGTGGCTCCCGACATAAGCTGGTAAGGGCGGCTAAAGTCCTTACGTCCGGGATAAATCTGATTGTGCAATGCCATGTTTTGGTAATTCAGGTCGACCGAAACAGAACCTTCATTAAAGGTACGCGTACCGCCACCACCCGCTCCCATGACCGAAGCATTCAGCCCCAACTTGTTCACGGCACTGCAATCTTTTGTTTCCAGTGGCAAGACAGCCGAAAGTGCCCCTCCGTATTCCAACGGAGCACCCCCAGAAGCCAAAGTGATGCCACTGAACATAAAGGTAGAGTAACGGCTACGCGCCGAAGCGCCGATGCCTACCGAAGTATAAGGCATCAGCACATGCATACCGTCGATATAGGTTTGCGTTTCCCGATCATCGCCGCCACGCACCAGTAAACGACCTGTTTCACCCTGCACCTGCGTACCGGGCAAGGTTTGGAGAGCACGGTAAAGATCTCCGTTAGCACCACCTACCGTAACCAGTTCCACTGGTTGCAGATCACTCCAGCGACTATTGGCTGGCGGCGTACGCCGACTTCTTACCACCACCTCCTCCAATCCGACACTATCGACCACTATCGGACTTCCTATCGTCAGGCGGATGGTGTCGGAAGTAACGGTCTGCGTTCCTGTAACCGGTAAACCGACCGTACCCAATGCAATCAGAATAAACAAGAATCGTTTCATTGTCGCTACTTCTCATTTCGTTTGACGAGGACGAAATTATGAGTAGTCCGATACATAAAAAAATATCCGGGACAGACAACCCGGATATGTGACCAACCGCATCCCCATGGGATGAATGACAAAAAAATGGGATAAATGACAACCCCTATTACCTGGCTTCAAAATATCCCTTCACCGCTTTGACATACGCCCTAGACACAGGTATCTCGATTTCACATCCCTCCAGATGCAAACGGTATCCCTGAGCATTACCCGTCACTTTGGTGACCTTGCACAGATTGACTACAAAGGCACGGTGACATCTTATTATATCCGGATATGCGGCAAACGATTCTTCAACCTGTTTCAGCGTAAGACGCAACAATTTCATAACCGGCGTGTCAGCCGTAGTTGGCAAATAGCACAACCGAACATAGTTGCCTTCCGACCCGGCATACAACAGGTTACCAACCACAAAGGTAAGGCTCTCTTTTGTTTCTCCCTCCAACACGATGGTATCGGCCATCTTCTGCGTTGGTTGCAAAGAAACCTGTCCTTGCACGCCGGCACGCAATCTATCTGCCAGGCAAGCATTCAGTTCCACTGCTTCGCGCAAGTTATGGTGTAATTGCAGGTTACGGTTCCAAAGCATAAAAAGCACAAAAGGAAACGGACCGATAATCACCATCCACAACAAGCAGATGCCAAGCAGATGCAGATTCAAAGATATATCGAAAACCAGCGCCGTGTATATCCAATTGCCTAACGTAACAAATACGCACAACAACAGAGTAGACAACAATTCTTTACCCAGCGTCCATCGCTCTTCGCAATGCCACCCAGGAAATATTGCCGGAAATACATAAACCACTACCGATAACATGGCGGCCGACACCAGCATATAACCCGATAAAATGAAAAACTTGGGACCTTCCATGCGCGAAATGCCGAAAGGTTGCAGGAAATAAAGGATGAAAAACACCAACAAAGCAGGCAGCAATACTGTCTTCCATCTTTTTTGTAACTCCGGATAGGGGCTACGAAGTAACATTTCCAACCGACTGAGCAAAGCCTTCATCATTTGTACCATTTGAATCCTGTACAAAGATATGTAATATTTTTGTAATCCCCAGATAGCAAAACAGGCTAAAAGCAGAGAAAAAGAGCTGAAAAATGCAAGTTTTTATGTTATAAAACATATTTCTCATGAACAATTACTATCTTTGCAGCGTTAACTAAGAGAAAACAATAGAAGATGTTTAACCGCTTTCCGAAACGCGGAAGGCAAAAAAGAAGGAGAAATTGATTATGAAAAAAAACGTAAACGAAATCATGATGTTGCAGTATCGCATTAAGCGTTATCAGGCAATGGGAAACGGAGTAATGTGCCAGGCCTTGAATGGCAAACTTCAGAAACTGCTTGCAAAGCAAGCTTAAGTCAGCAAATTAATTCTTTAACAAATATGTAAAACGGGGCGGGAGACTTGATTGTCTTCCGCCTTTTTATTTTCAGACTTTTCAAAAGCAAATTCCTTGCTGATTAAGCGGCAATAATATCTTTGCCAAAAGGTGTAAGCGAAAGTGCCGCCAACTTGAAATGTTGCAAGCCGAAAGGAATGCCAATCACCGTAATGCAAAGCAATATACCGAATGCCAGATGTGAAAGACAAATCCAAATGCCCCCCAGCAATATCCACAAAAGGTTCATCAGCACATAGAGACAACCGTCTGCACGTGCTCCGTTACGCACTTCTTTACCAAACGGCCACAAGGCAAGTCCAGCCAACTTGAGCGTCTGCATACCAAAGGGAATGCCCACAATGGTAACCATCAACAACAGGCTTGCCACTACATACTCGATAGCGGTCAAGATACCTCCAAACACCAGCCATAAAATGTTCATTAAGCAGCCCATAACGATTTTTATCTATGATATTCCATTTTCAACTCTACAAAGATAAGGAAGAAAACGATATTCTACTTTTGTTCCCGGTGAAAAGTTAAACCTACTCCCAATCACTAAACTCAAAACTGAGCTGTTCCCACACCCCATGGCGATCAATCTCCTCGTCACGTGGATTGGACACCGAAAGGCCGATGAGCCGAATGGGATGCTCCGCATAGTCTACCTCACGGAGCAGTTGCTTGGCCAAAGGAAGAATGACGGACAACTCGGTCAACTCACGGGTTTGGGTAATGCTGCGTGTAATCTGCCGGAAATCGTGAAACTTGATTTTCAACGTCAGCGTATTGCCGTAGAAACCTTTGTTCTCCAAGCGGTGTACAAGTTCCACGGCCACATGATAAAGCTCAATAATGACCGACGAAGTACGGCTGATGTCTTTTTCCAGCGTATGCTCGCAACCGATGGACTTGCGGATGCGAACCGCCTCGACCGGACGCAGGTCGACACCTCGGGCAAAGTCATAATACACCGTACCGACCTTGCCAAACTCACGCGTCAGCATCTCCAGCGAACGGGCCCGCAACTGGGCACCGTTGTGTATACCCAGCAGATGCATCCGTTTGGCCGTAACAGGTCCCACCCCCCAAAAGCTCTCGATGGGCAGACGGGCAATGAAGTCGAGTGCCTGGTCGGGATGGATGGTGCAAAGACCGTCGGGCTTACGGTAATCAGAAGCAATCTTGGCCAGAAACTTGTTGTAGGATACACCTGCCGAAGCCACCAGATGCAGTTCCTGCCGGATGCGCGACTTGATTTGTCGGGCAATGTCTACCGCCAGCGGAATGCCGGGCTTATTGTCGGTAACATCGAGAAAAGCCTCATCGAGCGAAATGGGTTCAATAAGATCGGTATATTCATGGAAAATTTCATGTATCTGCCGCGACACATCCTTGTATACCTCCATGCGTCCGGGCACAAAGATGAGTTGCGGACACAACCTTTTGGCCTTTTGTGACGACATGGCCGAACGTACTCCAAAACGGCGTGCCTCATAACTGGCTGCCGCCACCACGCCACGTTCCTCAGCATGGCCCACGGCAATGGGTTTGCCACGCAGTTCGGGACGATCGCGCTGTTCCACAGACGCATAAAAAGCATCCATGTCGATGTGTATGATTTTGCGTTCGGACATATTCTTCAGGATGTATCACCGGCAAAGTTACAGAAAAAACGACACAAGCAGATATCCTTTCACAACCCAGCATGCCTAAGGTGACTAACCTGCGTGCCTAAGGGGGCTACCCTGCCTGCCTAAATTCCTTACCCTGCCTGACTACCTGCTCACCGCCAAAGCCTCCGGGAACTGCCTCCTTATTTTCCGGTATACAAAAGCAAAGGCCGGAATAAGGAAAGCATCGGCAAAGACCCAGGCCGTAGAATCACCAAAACACACGGCTATGTATCCGAATGCCGGAACCGCCAATACGCTGACCAAAATACGGGCAATCATTTCGGACACTCCCGACAACATGGCCAGGTTCGTAAATCCCGCTCCTTGTATGGTATAGCGTAGAATGCAGAGTAACCCCAGTACCGGAAAGAAAGATACGGATACATGCAGAAAAAGCACCGCGCCATTAAGCACCTCCACCTCGGATGCATCAACAAAAAGCAAGGCAAACTGTCTGGAACAGAACATCAGCACACAGAAAGCAAATACCCAGTAAGTCATCATCATGCCCGCACTGGCCTTCACTCCCTGCCAGATGCGTTTAGGACGCCCGGCGCCATAGTTCTGTCCGGCAAAGGTAGCCATGGCAATGCCCAGACTCTCGAACGGACACATAAAGAACATCTTGATGCGCATGGCAGCCGTGAAGGCGGCTACACAAGTAGTACCCAGTGCATTGTTGGCGCTCTGAAGCATGATGCTGCCAATGGCAGTTATGGAGAATTGCAATCCCATAGGTACACCTATCGAAAGCAAGGTACGAGCCAGCTTTGGGTTATAACGGCGTTCTGCCGGCGTGGTGTGCAAAATCTCAAAATGGCGCATCATGTACACATAGCATAACACCGCCGAAACACCTTGTGCTACTACCGTGGCAATGGCAGCACCGGCCACACCCCAATCCAGGACAAGGATACAGAAAAGGTCGAGCACAATGTTCAGTACCGTAGATAGCAACAGGAACCAGAACGGTGTCTTACTATCGCCCAACGCACGTATGATACTCGAAAGCAAGTTATAAAAGAAGGTACAGGGAATACCAATAAAAGTGATGAGCAAATAGTAATAGGCTCCTTCAAAAATATTGTCGGGTGTGCGCATCATGTGCAGAATGTCACCACACAACAGACTGGTAACCAAGGCCAGTACCAGCGACATGCCCGCCGCCAGTTGCAGGCTCACCACCACATAGCGGCGCATTGTTTCATAATCGCGCGCACCGAACTTCTGTGCCACCGGAATACCGAAACCGCCGCAACATCCGTTGCAAAACCCCAAAATAAGAAAGACGACTGATGTACTGGCCCCAACCGAAGCCAGCGAGTTAATACCTAAAAAACGACCCACGATGGCCGCGTCGACCAACGAATAAGTTTGTTGCAACAAGTTGCCCATCAGCAAGGGCAACGTAAAATAGAAAAGTTGCGGAAAAATCCGCCCCTCGGTCATTTCGCGTGAAGTTGCCATAAAAGTATGTTCCTGAAAAACGGCGGCAAAGTTACAAGTTTCACTCTATAATACGGATGGCTTGAACCGGATATTTCCGGTCGCCGGGAGTTAAAGAAGTTAAAGGAAGCAAGATCACGATTTGCAACCTGGTTGCATTGTTCATTCCTTACCTTTGTCACTGCAAACCACTTGAAGAAAAACGATATGGCACATTCTGGTTGTTCGTGTTGCTCACACCACACACATACTCCGTCCGGTAACGATTGCTGTACCTCAAAAGGCGGACTTAAAGAATACGGAAACATTCTGTTATCAGCATTATTTCTGGCAACAGGCCTAATAATGAATGTTCTGGATATAACTATCCTCCAAAACAATGTCATACGTTTTGTTTGGTATGCCATCGCCTATCTGCCAGTGGGAGTACCCGTTCTGCACGAAGCCTGGGAGAATTGCCGCAGGGGCGATGTATTCAACGAATTCACCCTGATGTCTCTTGCCACTTTCGGCGCCTTCTATATCGGTGAGTATCCCGAAGGGGTGGCCGTGATGCTGTTCTATTCGTTGGGCGAACTATTTCAGGAAAGGGCCGTCAGACAGGCACGGCGCAATATCAGTGCATTGCTTGATCTCAGACCCGAAACGGCCACGGTCATCCGCAACGGGCAAACTGTCACCGACAGCCCACGAAACGTACAGGTGGGCGAAATCATTGAGGTGAAAGCCGGCGAAAGGGTTCCTTTGGACGGCATACTGCTGACCGAATCGGCCGACTTTAACACCGCCGCCCTGACGGGCGAAAGCCTTCCACGCGACATACAACGGAACGAAGAAGTACTATCAGGCATGATTTCAGCCAATCGTGTGGTACAGATACAAGTCAGCAGACCGTTTGCCGAAAGTACCCTGTCGCGCATCCTCGAACTGGTGCAAAATGCAGCCGAGCGCAAGGCACCTGCCGAACTGTTCATCCGTAAGTTTGCCCGTATCTATACACCGGCAGTCACCGGTCTGGCGGCACTCATCGTATTGCTTCCCTGGTTATGGTCGCTGGGGCATGCACAATTTTCCTTTATATTCAACGATTGGCTATACCGCGCATTGGTATTTCTTGTCATTTCCTGCCCGTGTGCGCTGGTGGTAAGCATCCCACTGGGCTACTTTGGCGGCATAGGAGCAGCTTCACGACTGGGCATTCTGTTCAAAGGTGGCAATTATCTGGACGCCATCTCGCAAACCAATACAGTTGTATTCGACAAGACCGGCACCTTGACACAAGGACGTTTTGAAGTACAGGCTTGCCTGCCCGCAGCCGGCATATCGCCCCAAAGATTGATACAACTGATGGCCTCCGTTGAGCAGAACAGCACCCATCCCCTTGCCAAAGCCATTACCGCATATGCCGTACAACAGGACATCCCTACCCTTCCGGCCACCGAAGTTACCGAAACCGGCGGTAACGGTCTGGAAGCCAGCATAGAAAGATGCCATATTCTGGTGGGAAACGAACGTATGCTAATCTGCCGCGGCATCTCCCCGACGCTGCAAACATCTCTTCAGACGACTGATGCCACAGCCGTGCATTGTGCAGTCGATGGCAAATATATCGGTAGCCTGCTCCTGGCAGACACCCCAAAAGAGGATGCCCTACAAGCCATTGAAGCACTAAAGACATTAAATATCAATAATATTCAGATTCTTTCGGGCGATAAACAGGCTATTGTCACTAACTTTGCCCGCAAGCTGGGCATTACGCAAGCTCATGGCGAACTGTTGCCCGAAGGAAAAGTACAGCATCTAGAAAACTTGCGGCAAAACAAAAGCAACCGCATTGTCTTTGTCGGCGACGGTATTAACGACGCTCCCGTACTGGCCCTCAGTCATGTAGGCATTGCCATGGGGGGCTTGGGCAGCGATGCCGCCATCGAAACTGCCGATGTAGTCATACAGACCGACCAGCCCTCGAAAGTGGCAACTGCCATACGTGCCGGCCGCCAGACCCGGCGCATTGTATGGCAAAACATCGTGCTGGCACTGGGCGTCAAACTGTTGGTATTGTTATTGGGGGCCGCCGGTATGGCTAACCTTTGGGAAGCTGTCTTTGCCGACGTCGGCGTTGCCCTGCTGGCCGTAATGAATGCCATCAGAGTACAGAAACTGATAAAATAAAACAACCGGAATGAAAGAAAACGCGTACTTGGACCTCCTGTCTGAGAGAGAAATACAACCTACCGCCATACGCCTGCTGGTACTACGTGAAATGTTACAGGCCAACCGTCCTGTGTCATTGCTAGACCTGGAACAGACACTCGATACGGTAGACAAATCAAGCATCTTCCGTACACTCACCCTGTTTCTGTCTCATCACCTGATACACTGCATCGATGATGGTACAGGGTCGTTCAAGTACGCCGTATGCAGCCCCGGCTGTTCGTGTGGTGTAGAAGACCTGCACACCCACTTCCATTGCGAACGATGTAACCGTACCTTTTGCTTCAAAAACATACCTACACCAATAGTAAAACTTCCGGAAGGATTTACGCTTAACAGTATCAATTATGTACTGAAAGGATTGTGTCCGGAGTGTGCGGCGAAAGAACAACATTCAATAGAGATGTAGGAGACAAGCAAAAAGTATATAAAAAGAAAAGCTGCCGAAAAACAGGCAGACTCTTACAACAAAGGAAATCTACCTGACGCCGGCCGACGGAACCACCAACAAAAACAACGGCAATGCGACCCAGCAGTACCGGGTGGCCGAGTCCAAGCAGCTGACCCGGATGTATACCGACAACCAGTTTGAGTACATCAAGTCCCCCAACCCTTCCTATATCAACAAGCTCATGGACAGCCCCAGCTATACACTGGCGCAGCTGTGGGTGCTGAAGGATGGGAAAAGCTCCAGTAGCGAAAACCGGGCAGATTGGGATGTCTACGACAATCCCGGCAGTGTCCACTTCACCAACCGGGAGGGCGTGACGGGGGACAACGTGGTCTACATCCAAGATGGCACCGTGATCCGTCTGGTGTACAACACCGACCGGGCCGAAGAGAGCTTCCCCGCCAACTTCTATGACTATGATATCTCCGGCGGGCAGGACAGCGCTGGCCGCTATCTTACCGGGAGAAACGGCATCAACGCGGCGTCCAACTACGGGACCAGCCGGAATGGGAAGAGGACCTGGGGGTCCTATTGCGATGTGCTGGCCTTCGGCAACGACAACTGCGGCACCGGTATGTCCCGGTACAGGTTTGACGAACTGTTCCTGAACAAATACAGCACCAAATGGACAGACAGCAATAAGGAGACGCACACAATAGGCGCCGACCAGTATGGCTGCACC
>ERZ779669.342-NODE-342-length-29314-cov-7.629618_pt1 | contig 29314 bp, 29 predicted proteins | sample MGYA00511372_ERZ779669 | MGnify/ENA primary metagenome ERZ779669 (study PRJEB29588, sample SAMEA1967891) | human gut metagenome | biome: human gut; feature: human-associated habitat; material: faeces | place: Denmark | collected 2008/2010 ... | reverse complement strand
TGCCATGGCGAGGAGAAGAGGCCGCACCGGTCGGCATCGCAGTGCGCGCGGAAGGCCGCGACGCCGTCAACGAGGCTTTCCGCGTGCTGCGCACGAACCTCGAGTTCATGTCACAGGGTGCCGGCACGGGAAATACCGTCATGGTCACCTCGATGAACCCGGGCAGCGGAAAAACGTTCGTCACGGCCAGCCTGGCCGTCAAGGGTGAACGGGTGGTCGCCGTTGACCTCGATCTGCGCCGTGCATCGCTTAGCCGCTACGTAGGCTCGCCCGGGAGGGGGCTTTCCGGCTATCTGGCCGGGCAGGAGCTCACAGCCGGCGACATCACCGTGGAGGCCGTGGGATGCCCGGGCTTCGACATCATCCCCGTGGGGGCCATACCGCCCAACCCTTCCGAACTGCTCCTTTCGGGACGCTTGGGACAGTTGCTCGACGAGCTGCGCGGGAAGTATGACCACGTCCTGCTCGACTGCCCGCCCGACGGTGTCGTGGCTGACGCCGCCATCATCGCCCGGCAGGCCGCAAGCACGCTCTTCGTCGTGCGCGCCGGACTGATAGAGAGGAACATGCTCCCCGAAGTGGACAACCTCTATGCGACCAGGAAATACAACGGTATGGCACTCGTCCTCAACGCCACGGAAAACATCTCGCACAAGTACGGGTACGGATATGGATATGTCTATGGGGACAAAAACTCACGCCGGCGGAAAGGGATAAGCTAGGCCGGGCTGAAAACCGCACCGCAGACGACTAATCGGGGACAGGCCAGGCAAGGATGTTACTCCTGGAACCCTTGCTCCGACACAACCTACTCCTGCCTGCGTGCCCCCCAAAAAGGCCTTCAAGCTGATTTTTTCGGACGAGGGTGTAAAATGGAATGGAGTTGGAATTTCAAATAAGACATGACTGCTACAGCTAATCTCGTTATAAAGAACACCGGCTATCTTTATGCCAAAATGGGTATAACGATGTTCATATCGTTGTACACCACAAGGCTGATATTGAATACCCTCGGAGCTTCTGATTTCGGTATATTCAATATCGTAGGCGGTGCCATCACCATGCTTGGCTTCTTAAATACGGCTATGGCTGGTGCTACTCAGCGTTTTATGTCGTATTATGAAGGCGAGGGCAACAAAGAGAAACAGAAAAGCATATTTAATGTAAGCGTAACCCTTCATCTGGGGATAGCTCTGGTTGCAGGTGTTGCTTTACTAATAGCTGGATATTTCTTTTTCAATGGCATACTGAATATCCCGTCCGACAGGATGTTTGCAGCCAAAGTGATCTATGGTTCGCTCATCGTCAGCACAATGTTCACTGTGATGACCGTACCCTACGATGCTGCGTTGAATGCCCATGAAAATATGAGATACTATGCCATAGTTGGCGTACTTGAATCTCTCTTAAAGTTGGTTGTAGCCATAGTTTGCGTCTATGCAATATATGACAAGTTGATAGTGTATGGAACATTAATGGCCAGTATTCCTTTGGCGACCATGACCATAATGCGAGTGTATTGCCACAGACATTATGAGGAGTGCGTGATTGCTCAACGCCGCTATTGGGACAGAGGGCTGATGAAGGAAATGGCATCCTTTGCTGGGTGGAATCTGTTTCATACCGCCGCAGCCATGATTACCAACAGTGGTGTAGGCATAGTGATGAATATGTTCTTTGGAACGCTCATCAATGCAGCACAAGGAGTAGCCCATCAGATTTGCGGCCAACTCATGGCGTTGACAAACAACATGAATAAGGCTATCACACCGGTAATTACGAAAACCGAAGGGCAAAAGAATCATGAAAAAGTGCTCCGATTTGCAGCAACCAGTTCAAAGTGCATGTTTTTTGTGACCTCGCTCTTCGCTCTACCGGCAATTGTTACCATGCCCGAGTTGTTGAGACTGTGGCTTGTGAATGTGCCACCATTTGCTGTATACTTTGCACAGTGTCAATTAATTATCTCTATGTGTGAGCATTTGACGTCTGGTTTTGGAACAGCTATTACGGCGACAGGTCACATCAAAGGGATATCGATATCCAGGTCTGTTATTAAATTCTGCTATCTTCCACTTTCATATTTCCTGTTCAAAGCAGAAGTCTCGATAATTATAGTATATTCCCTCTTGGTCATAATCCAAGGACTGGTAAATGGATTAATCATTCCCATATATTTTCTTGAAATAGAATTCCATTACAGTCCCGGACAATACATAAAGAATGTTTTCCTCAGTAGCTTGACAGTAGCGACAATAACACTGGTTATAGGGCAGATAGCTGCTTATTGGTTCAATGGATGGTGGCAATTGGTGAGTGCCTTTACATGCTGTATTGTTGCCAATGTCCTATTATTCTACCTTATCGGCTTGAACAGAGAGGAAAAACAGATAGTCTGTAATATGATACCCAAAGTAGGAAGGCGTAACCATGATTGAACTCAAATCCAAGACCGACTGTTGTGGATGTACTGCTTGCCTGTCAATATGCAGACATGAAGCCATCAAGTTTCTCCCGGACAACGAAGGTTTTATGTACCCTCAATTTGATTCGGAGAAATGCGTAGGCTGCGGATTATGCGATAAAGTTTGTCCTGTCATAACTTATAAGTTGCAGCCCAAGTTTGCCGATCCTTTAATTTATGCAGCTGTTAATTCAGACCATGCCGATTACTTGCGTTCTTCCTCTGGCGGAATATTCATCCTGCTATGCAAATGGGTCATAGCTCACGATGGAGTCGTATGTGGTGCAGAATATAACAAGGATTTCAACGTCAAGCACGGTTTTGCCGATACAGTTGAAAAATGTAGGAAGTTTCATGGTTCGAAGTATGTGCAAAGTGATGTAAGAGGAATATACCGGCAGGTTGAAGCTTTCCTGAAAGTTGGCAGAAAAGTATTGTTCTCCGGTACGCCTTGCCAAGTTGAGGGTCTGAAACTATTCCTGAGAAAAGAATATCCTAATCTCTACACAGTCGATATAATCTGTCACGGAGTGCCATCACCGAGAGTGTACAGGGATTGGTTGACCTTTATAAAGGGGAAATCCCAAGTCACCTCAATCCACATGAAATCCAAAGTGGAGGGAAAACCGGGTACTGCGATAAGAGTAGAACTGGCAGGAGGTAAGGCTATGAGAGGGACGGTTAAGACCGATTTATGGAACAGCCTGTATTTCGGTGAGTATATCACCCGACCGTCCTGTCATGACTGCCAATTCACACACTATAACCGTCCAAGTGACATCACAATTGGCGACTATTGGGGCGTGAGGAAACATCTCCCTGACTTTCATCCTGACAAAATGGTGTCACTTGTTTTTGTAAACAATGAACATGGTCGAACTCTGTTGGATGCTATTTCCCCGGCTATAGATTTTGCAAAAATCAATAAAGAGGAAAGCAAACAGCCACAATTGCAATATCCCTCAGCGGCCAACGCCGAAAGAAATGATTTCTGGAACGACTACCTACGTCACGGTTTTTTGTATGTAACCCATAAGCGATTAGGATATAATTGCTTCAATAGGATTAAGTCGTTCATATCAAAGAATATAATCCACATCAAAAGATGATATCAGTAATCGTACCTGTTTACAATGCAGAAAAGACACTCAGGCGCTGTGTCGAGAGCATACTCAGCCAAACTGATCAAGATTTTGAGTTGTTGCTTGTGAATGATGGTAGTACCGATAGTAGCGAGGCTATTTGTAACGAATATGTCGAAAAGAAACGGCGAGTCATATTGCTAAATAAAGTTAACGGGGGGGGTAAGTAGTGCACGTAATTTTGGCATAGACTATGCTAGCGGAGATTGGCTCTTGTTCGTTGACAGTGATGACTACATCGAGCCCGATACATTAAGTCGCTACAAACAATCAATATCCGCCTCCGATGTATATTACGTACAGGATTATTTTATCAACAAGCCCGGACTGGAATGGAAAGTGAGTTTTCCTCGTCGCAAAGAAAAAATATATCTGGCAGATGCACTGGCAGCTCTCATGAGCCGATATCATAATTCAGTAGGATATATTTGGCATTGCCTTTTCAATGCCAAGATTGTGAACGACAGACATATTAGATTCAACGAGAACCTTCAATTTGGAGAAGATGCGGTGTTTGCATTCCTGTATCTCCAACATATGTCGAAAGGAATGTTCATACCTTACCTGAGTTACCATTATTGTGATGACAATCCCGTTTCAATCACTAAAACCGTAAGCTTCAATCCTGAACAACACTACATTTTGCTGCGTGAAATAGTCACTGCCTCGAAACAAGTACTGTTGCAGGCTGAACCTGGGCGTTCCGCAACAGTCATAAAATCATATGTCATGCGCTTGCTGCTACGTGGGATGATTTACTTGGAAAGTACAGACTTGCCAGTGCGTGAAGAATTTTACAGGAAAATATGTTCGCTTTACGATACCACTTTGTCGCCGGGTAAAACGATTACAGAGCTTATGTACCGCGCCAAATATGAAGGATACTCCAAATCCTTAGCGGTGGCGGTGAAAAAAGAGTATGGCAAAATTAAAGTGGAGCGAAATGTAAAAAGGCAGCGCGTCATAGATAAACTACATAATCTTTTGCGTATATTTTAAAATCATTTATGAAACAACGTCTTGAATACATTGACCTGTTACGTGGGTTGTCAATTTTCTTTGTTGTGTATGGACACACTATTGCAAGATATGCACCTGATGGCGCAGACCAAATAGGCATAGCGATCAGCACATTCTGGATGTCGATGCTATTTTTCATCAGCGGGTACATCAACGCTGTGGTTCATAAGGTCGAGGTGTTAAAGCCGAAGAAATATATATGAAAAGGTCTGTCCGATAATAAAGTATAAGGAATTGCCTAAAGATGCTGACCCCGATGTTTACGCTGCAATAAATAGAGACACAGCTGAATACTTCCAATCTTCATCGGGTGGTATTTTTATATTGTTGTGTAAATATATTATATCACTTGGTGGCGTGGTATGTGGGGTGCGTTATGATGACAATTTTCAAGTTAAGCATACTTTTGCCCATACTCTTGAAGAATGTATTCCATTTATGGAGTCCAAGTATGTGCAAAGCGATATTCAGGGGATATTTCCTGAAATTAGACAGTTAATAAAAAAATCCATTCCTGTTTTATTCTCTGGTACGCCATGCCAAGTTGCAGGATTAAAAGCATATTTGCAAAAAGATTATCAAAATCTATTTACAGTAGATGTTATTTGTCATGGAGTTCCTTCCCCTTTAGTCTTTAGGGACTATCTAACTTTCGTAAAAGGAAAGAGGGAGATTTTACACATTAATATGAAATCAAAATCGGCAGAGAAGGGAACTGCCATACGGATTGATTTCGCCGATGGGAAATGCATACGTCGTACATTGAAAACAGACCTGTGGAACAAGTTATACTTTGGTCATTACATTATTCGCCCTTCATGCCATGATTGTCAATTTACTCATTATAACCGAGTAGGAGATATAACCATTGGAGATTATTGGGGCATATCAAAATACTATCCCAAATTTCATTCAGAAAAGATGGTTTCACTAATTATGGTAAACAATGATAGAGGTAATTTGTTACTTAACGAAATTTCCCAATCTATTGACTCCATTCAGATTAATAAATATGAGGCATCTCAGAATTCACTAAAAGCTCCATGTAAACCAAATTCTAACCGCTGTAAATTTTGGATTGATTATTCAGAACACGATTTTAAGTTTATAGCCAATAAATATTTAGACTATAACTTTTACAATCGCCTAAAAGAACATATACGTATGATTCTGTTGAGACGATAACGGAAATAATACATGATATTATTTCTGATGTGAAAGTAAGTAAAGGAACATAACATATCTTGTCGTGATTGTGAACAGCCTTTTAATAGAATAAATCTCAACAGACTATAAATAGCAACCTATAAATGAATAAACAAGGATGAAAATTGGTATTGTAACAATGCATGATGCCTTAAATGCCGGAGCTATACTTCAAGCTTATGCCTTACAAACTTGTTTAGAAGGTATGGGACATCAAATTGAGTTCATAGATATAGAACGCCAATATAAATTTAATTGGAGAAACTACATAGCGAAGTCACCTCAAGCAATGTGGCATAAATGGGTTGATAGTTATAACCTGGCATTTTATCGTAGAGATAGAGACTGGAACAAATGCTTGCATAAAAGCAAGGTTCATTATCGCACATATAAACAATTAAAGGAAAATCCCCCAGAATATGATGCTTACATAGTAGGGAGCGATCAAGTGTGGAATTTCTTACGGGAATTAAACCTATTGTACTTGTTAGAATTTGTACCTAGTGGCAAGAAACGCATATCATACGCAGCAAGCATGGGGCAATGCAATATTCCCCAACATTTACATAACGAATTGAAAAAGCATTTAATGAAATTCCATGCAATCTCTTTGCGTGAAGATAGCGGTGTGGATTTTGTGAATAGACTCATGGAAGCAAATGTTGCTTGCAAAACTATTGACCCGACATTACTTATCGACCAACAATACTACGATAAAATTTGTGAGGCTCCTTCTATACAAAAGCCATTCGTAGTTTCATATATTTTATCGCAGTTAGACCAACAACAATGTCACGATTTAACAGAATGGGCTAAGCAACAACACAAGTTATTTATTAACCTCAGAAATCCGTCCACCTGTATTCGTATTCCTAACATACGCAATGTAGTAGTTACTCCTTATCAGTGGTTGGGCTATATCAAAAAATCCGATTTTGTGATTAGTGGTTCATTTCATGCCACAGTCTTTTCATTGATATATCACAAACCATTTTTTGTAATGCTCCCCAAAGAGTTAAAGACGAAAGGAGGGAATGTTAGAATTAATTCATTGCTTGAACCTCTTGGCCTTCAGTATCGCATCTTGTATGATGATGATGTGTCAACAATGAATTCCGTTGCCAACCAAGGTATCAATTGGACTGCGGTGGATACATATTTAAGCGAGCAACGTGAGCTATCCATAAATTATTTACAATCAAGTCTTTTATGATTTCAGTAGTCATTCCACTATATAATAAAGCGCATACCATTGTAGATACTCTTCATTCCGTGATGTGTCAAACGCACACCGATTTTGAAGTTATCATAGTAAATGATGGCTCTACGGACAACGGTGTGGAAGTCATTAAACAGAATTTCAATGACCCACGAATTCGAATAATCAACCAGGAAAACCAAGGTGTGTCAGTTGCAAGGGACAGGGGTGTAGAGGAGGCACGAAGCAATTATATCGCTTTCCTTGATGCCGATGACAAATGGCATCCAGAATATTTAAGGATTATGAATACAGCCATTTCCCGTTATCCAAATGCAGCATTATATTCTTCTGGCGGTTTGATATATAATGCGGATGGTAGTGTTTCATATCGCTTAGCAAAAAAGCATCTAAATAAAATTGTTACTTGTGACTTTTTTGAGAATCCACATGTGTACATTCACACATCTGCTGCCATCATAAATAAACCATTTTTTAAACTAACAGATGGCTCACCTCGTGGAATGAGCAGGTTGGAAGATTTTGCCTTGTTCTTTCAAATTGCTTTAAAAGGGGCATTTGTATATATTGGCTTACCAATTAGTAAATATGTAGGTGGAGTTCCTGGGCAAGCAACAAGCAACATGCTTGAAAATAAACTTGAGACCCTTAAATGCTTTTGCTTTTTATACAACTTCATATCAGAGAAAAACAGACAGGCTCAAAGCAAATCGCTGAAAGCATTCTTTAGATATGCACTCAGGCATAATTTCAAATATTGTATAAAAACAAGAGACTATAATAGCCTTGATTTCTATCTGACGAATTTGTCTAACGATTGTCTATCTCTTTTTCATAAGTGGGAATTAATATCATACAAGAGGAAAAGAAGGACTTTATCAATATTATGGATTGACACTACCAAAATATTTTGGAGAATGAGCGGAAAACCCGTTGTCAATGAAAATATTGACTTAAGAAAGGTTGATAGCCAATATCTGAACTGGTAATATAATAAAATGACAGCAATATTTATAAAGTTAGAGCTAAAGGTTTGGAGAATGATTGTTCGTTACACTAAAGAAAAATCGTTCTATCCTTATCTATACAGGTCTTATTGGCATTATCTTTTTCATAAAAGTGAAGCTGGTAAAAACACCTCTTGTTATTACTCTGCTCGCCCGAATCCTGGAGCAGGAATCGGACATCAAATAGCCAACTGGATAGCTGGCTATTGGTTTGCGCAGCAATTTAGACTAAAATTTGCTCACATTCCTTTCTCCACCAAGAAATGGGATGACTTTTTGGGATTCGGATATGGAAATCCCCAAGTTGAAGACCTGAAAAAAAAAGGATATATAATTCGCAGACTACCGCTGTTTGATGAGAAAAACAATGCGGAAATACTGCTCAATAAACGAATCATCCAATCGTATGAAGGGAAACGAGTAGTTTTCGTTGCTGAGCAAGACCAGTTTTATCATGACCAGTTTGGCGTAATAGAATACATAAGAAAAAAATTCTACTCTGCTCCAAGCAGGAAGAATGATCGACTGACTTATTCACCCGACAATTTCAATATAGCCATACATGTGCGTCGTGGCGATATTTTGACCGACCCGAATAATCCAAACTTGACCATGCGTTATCTGAGCAATGACTATTTTGAAAAGGTACTGAAGCAAGTGGTTGACAATATTAAAGTAAACAAACCTATTCATATCTACTTCTTTTCGCAAGGCAAACCGGAAGACTATCCTGAATTTGCCAGTTATCCAAATTTGCATTGGTGTTTGGAAATGGGGGCGCAAGATTCGTTTCTTCATTTTGTCTATGCTGATTTGCTTATTACCAGTAAAAGTTCTTTCTCCTACAAACCGGCCTTACTAAGCTACGGCATCAAGGTGTGCCCCCGTGACTTTTGGCACGGTTACCCACAGGGCAAGGACTGGATACTTTGTGACAACAACGGGCGGTTTGATGTTACACAATTGAATTCATAAGCCATAATCAAATCATCATGAACAAACGGTTAGATTACGTAGACGAGATGAAAGGTCTCGCCATATTACTGGTCGGTCTCGGGCATTTGTTCTTGCCACACACTTCGGAAGGACAGTTGCATCCATGCGCAACAATAATTTATTCCTTCCATATGTCTTTTTTCTTTTTCCTCAGCGGGTACATTAATGAGAAAACAAACGGCATAAGTACTAAGGGCATGGGAACTTTCATTGGAAAGAAATTCAGAAGCATCATGGTGCCGTATTTTTTCTGGGAACTCGTTGCGCCCATATTCCTCTGCAACCACATTCCAACGGATTGGAATGAAGTGGTGGATATTTTCAACTTCTTCCCCAATAGACATTATTGGTTCCTGCCTGTGCTGTTTCTGTTCATGCTTCTCTATTTATTGAAATATCCGTTAGAGAAAAAAGGCATTAAGGCTGATTTGACCTACGCTACAATAACAATTGGTATCTCTTTTTTTTGGGGGGTATCCTTCATCAGTATTTTCTGATAGTATATGGCATCTATTGGGCATCCTTCCTGTTGGGGAATTGCCTTTCAAAATATGAAAAGTTCAGGAACTTGGTGATGAATAATTGGGTTTACGGATGGTGTGCCATCATCTTGTGTCTCGCATGGAAGTTTTATCCCATCTACCCCACAGACTCTATTTGGCAATCTATAGTCAACCTCTTTTTGTCTTTCATGTGCTCCTTTGTCGGCTCCATCACACTTTATAACTTTTTCAGAAAAGCGACATTGCCCGAGTGTGTTAAAAAATATTTGGGTGAGATGGGCAAGTTCTCGCTGGTCATCTATGTTGTGCCAATTACGTTACTGCCGCAAACGTTCGTGTTCCCCAGCGATTGGAATGGAACGCTGGTAACTGTCATCATCCTGCTTATTGGCATTGCCATGACCACCCTTCGCTACCTGTTCGGGCGCATCGTTTTTGAAGTGCCCGTGTTAAGATACATTATGTTCGGGAAAAAATAATGAAAACCTCTTTCGTCTTTTTGTTCAAAGCCTTGCGCAAATTGTATGCCAAGGCATCTGGCAGTCATATCTTGATGTCTCCACCCCGAGAAACCGACCCTGATATAGCTTCGGATATGATTTATAAACTTTTGGCTCAAGACAAGCCTTGTATGATTGCACGTTTCGGAAGCACAGAGTTTGCAGCTTTAGTAAATTACTTGGGTGTAAATTCACCGCATCGCTCTGTATGGAAGTACATTCAAGGGAAACAGCCTGAATGGTGGTGGAATAAAAACATCATGAGTCAGATGCAGCAGTGGAGCGGTTTTTTCCCCCCGACCGAGGACAACATGCAACGCTTTGGCGACTTGATGATGGAAGACATGAAACAGCTCGATTTGCTTGGTAGTTGGATAAATAATGAATACTTAGTAGCTAATTATATAAAACAAGCAAAATACGTACACCTGCGACTACTCGAACCTTTTTGGGCAAAAGAACCTTGGACAAGAGTATTGTGCGGAAATCGTGTACTTGTAGTTCACCCTTTTGCACCTATCATAAAAAAACAATATCAGGAGAATAGGTGCAAACTATTTGACAATCAAGACATCTTGCCTGAGTTCCAACTTAAGACTATTCAGGCCGTGCAAAGCCTTGGTGGTGATTCCAGTGGATTTGCTGACTGGTTTCAAGCATTGAACTGGATGAAGCATGAGATAGACCAACGCAACTATGACATAGCTTTGATAGGCTGCGGCGCATACGGTTTTCCTCTTGCAGCACATGTGAAACGGCAAGGGAAAAAGGCTGTCCATTTGGGCGGCAGTTTGCAGTTATTGTTTGGTATTAAAGGACATCGATGGGAAGACCCAAATTATGGTGTAAAAGAATGGGGAATCCCAAAGGGAAGTTATTCGAGATTAATCAATGAATATTGGGTAAGACCAAGTAATGTTGGAAAATCTCATAATGCTAAAGAGGTAGAAAACGGATGTTATTGGTAAAGTAGATGTCATGAGATTAAATTTGATAAGACTTATACTATACTCTCCCATTGCTTTAATTGTGGGACTACTGAGAATTATGATGGATGTGTCTCGTGATATTGGAAACAAAAGAAGATATAGAAATGCCATAATTGATAAGAGATGCGGTTTATCCATAGATACGCATATTGGTAACCATTCACATATATTGAGCGGATCAATTATCAATAAATCGACTATTGGTTCTTACACCTATATTTCGCGTAACGCATTAGTGCAGAATACGACCATTGGTAATTATTGTTCCATATCAAACGATTTTATGTGTGGATTAGGCACACACCCATTAGACAGGCTTTCAACCTCTCCCATTTTCTATAAAGAAAAAAATACTTTTGGAATAAAAGTCGTGGAAAAAGACTTATTCACAGATGACTATGCTCCCATTACTATTGGGAACGATGTGTGGATAGGTGCGCGAGTAACCATATTGGATGGTGTCACCGTGGGAAACGGTGCAGTAATAGCGACAGGAGCTGTAGTTACTAAGGATGTACCACCTTATGCCATTGTTGGCGGTGTTCCAGCCCGTATCATTCGCTATCGGGAAATCGACGAAAGGTATCAGCACTTAGTAAAAAGTGAATGGTGGAACGAAACCCCACATGAGGTATATAGTTGTATCTGTAAATGTAGATAAAGGAACTCCTAACATACTACTAATAAATAGATTAAGTTTGTAGGTAATAGGAAGTATTGACAAATAGGAATCAGCGATCACCCTCTAATAAATCCTGTTAAAATAGATAATATGCCAATGACTATATTTGAATTGTTATTTAGATTTACAAGAAAGGTGGTTAATAGTATATCAGCATGTTATGACAAAATAGCAACTACCTTTATTTTCAAAGGAAACGGAGTTTCATATTCAACATTCAGAACTACAGGTATTCCATACGTTGTCGTAGCAACTGGCGGAATAGACAATGTAGGTAGAATACTAATTAACAAAGACTTGTCAATTAATAATGGAATAAAAGGGAATCCGATAGGGAGTTATCGACGTTGCACATTTTTTGTAGATCGAGGAGCCACTCTCGCCATAGGCAAACATGTGGGATTATCGCAAACCGCCCTTATATGCCACTTGAGCATAACGATTGGGGATTATGTAAAAATGGGTGCCGGTGTTTCGGTTTTCGATACTGATTTTCACTCTCTTGATCCTAATGTCAGGAAAAGCAGCGAAGACATGAAGCATAAAGCCAAAGCACCAGTGGTAATCCACGACAATGTGTTTATAGGCGCACATAGTATCATCTTAAAAGGTGTTACCATAGGCAGAAACTCAATTATTGGAGCTGGAAGTGTAGTGACTAAGTCAATCCCGGAAAACCAAATTTGGGCAGGAAATCCTGCAAAATATATACGAAACGTATGATACGACTATAATAAATCTAACATCTATGCAAAATATAATCAATGCAACAGATGATGTGCGTACTGCCAAGACTTTCATAATAGTGTTCTGTTGTGTGGCCGTTGCGGAATGGTTAGATAGGACATTCTTTTATACTCATTTTTTCCTTTCTACCTATATATCACTACTATGCATATTCGTCGGCATTTATTTCATGGTTAAATTGATTCGTCAGCAAGAATATGAGCGAATTGATTATAGAAATTTGCTATTATTACTGATAACATGGAATATTTTGACTATATTTAGAGGTGTTATAAGTGCAAATACATATTGGGATTGGAAATTTCTTTTATTCAATAACCTTCCTGCTTTACTTGTACCATTAACAGCGCTATTAGGCAATGACATACATTCTATTTTTAAGCTATTTCGTTTTATTCTCCCTTTATTTTTTATTGTAACTTTTTTAACGTTATTACCAATAAGTACACCTCAGATAGTATATTTATGGTCTCCTCTATATTTCATAATACTATGTATGCCCTATATGACGAGCAAACAAAAGATTATGCTTTTTATTCTTATTGCAGTTGTTTTTTCAGTTTATTTTACAGCTCGTTCTAATACGATAAGAATATGCATAGCTTTGGTGTTAGCGTTCTCATATAGATTTGTTATAAATTACACACGTTTTTTTGTTGCTTTGCATAAGATGTTGTTTATTCTGCCGATTATTCTTTTCATTTTAGGAGTAACAAGTTCATTCAACATATTTAATATGCAGTCATATATTGATAAGAAAGTGGTTGTTGAAGGAGTTACTGGAACATCTGAGAATATGTTGGCAGATACACGCACGTTTCTTTATCAAGAAACATTAACATCTATGAATAAGCACAATTCATTTTTGTTTGGTGAAGGTGGATGTGGAAAGTATGAGTCATTGGCATTCAAAAATGATCTATTTGGTGCTTATAGGTATGCGTCAGAGGTAGGTGTTTTGAATACGCTGTTATATTCTGGAATCATAGGTGTGCTGCTTTATGCGCTGGTTTTCTACAAAGCATCAAGATTGGCAATCTGTCAGTCGAATAATGTATTGACTAAACTCATAGGGTTGTTTGTGATTTTCAGATGGGATTATTTCTTTGTTGAGGAGTTCACGAAATTTAACACCAACTTCTTTTTCTTGTGGTTGATGATCGGAATGTGTTTATCTCCCACTTTCAGAAACATGAGTGACGAAGAAATTGAAAACTTAATAGTAAACGGTGAATATGAAAAGTAAAATAATTAAGCGTATTTGGATTGGTGTTATTTCCATTTTGATGAAACTTCCTCTTACAGGATATTGTCGTGGGAAATTAATTCAGTTGCTTGGAGTAAACATTGAAAAGTTACCCCAAGAAAGACTTCGCGTATTTATAGGAGATGGAGTAAAATTCGATAATTTATATCCCAATTTAATAGAAATTGGGAACTGGACAACCGTTGCTACCGGTTGTTTAATCTTAACGCATTATATTATATAGACACCAACAGACCTGCTCCTGGATATACTTTCGTTCCGGGTAGGGTGAAAATCGGTAGAGCTTGTTTTATTGGGGCCAATTCTGTCATTTGCAACAGTGTGGAGATAGGCGATAATTCCATAGTTGCGGCTGGATCTATTGTAACAAAGAGTATCCCATCAAATCAAATTTGGGGCGGAAATCCGGCTAAACTTATAAAAGAGAGAAAATTGTAATGCATGAAATTACCACTATGAAATCAATTGCCGTTTTACTCACAGTATTCAATCGGAAGGAACAAACATTGCAGTGTTTGAGCAATCTATTTGCTCAAACTATCCCCAATGGATATGATCTTGATGTATATCTCACCAATGACGGTTGCACTGATGGTACTCCTGAAGCTGTGCGATTGCGTTATCCCTCGGTTCATATAATTAATGGTGATGGCAATCTTTTTTGGAATCGTGGCATGTACGTAGCTTGGTGCGAAGCCGAAAAAACTCAACACGATTATTACATGTGGTTAAATGATGACACCCTACTTTTTGATGATGCCGTAGAACATCTTCTAAAACTATCTAAGGAAAAAGATGATAAGGCAATAATTATTGGAACCACACTTGATTCAGGAAAGAAGCATCTGACTTATGGAGGTTTTGATCGACATGGGCATTTGATAACCGATATAAAAGAGGTGACTGTATGTTATACTTGGAATGGAAATATTGTATTGATTCCCAAATATGTTTATGAACGTATTGGAAAGAATGACCCCATATTCCATCATGCTATAGGTGATACAGACTATGGGCTACGTGCTAGAAAAGTTGGAATTATATCTTTTTTGTCAGATAGACCATGTGGAACTTGTGACTTACATCCATCAATGCCTAAATGGAAGGATCCTACGATACCCATGATAAAGCGTTTCAAATATCTGTACATGCCAGGTGGTAATGGAAGTAATCCAATCCAATTTTTTATCTTTAAGCGTAGGCATTATGGATTAATAAAAGCTATAGGAACTTTTATTTCTAACCATTTGCACACTTTGTTACCACAACTTTGGAGATAATCATAATATGCTAAAGGAAGTATTAAAAAAAATGACTGGCTATTGCTAATCGTTTCATGTATATACAATTTCCCTCTTAAATTTTTCGTTTTGAGGAAAGTTAAAATGAGCATACGGGGAGCTTTCATAAAACATTGTAAATTCAAAATTAGAGGAAGAAATAATGTTATTGTTATAGGAGAAAAAGGCAGACTTCGTAATTGCACAATTTACATCTCTGGTAATAATAATTTGCTTCGAATAGGTGGAGGGCATACTATCGTTGCCAATACGACATTTTGGTTACAGGGTGATAATTGCACAATTTATATAAGTGAAGACTTTACCATGGAAGGTGGAGAGATTTCAGTTACAGAAAATGGGAAAATTTGTATTGGGAAAAATTGTATGTTTTCCTTTGGTATAGACATTCGCAATGGTGATAGTCATTCTATCCTTAACCTTCAAGGTAAACGCATAAACAAAGCTCAAGACATTGATATAAAGGATCATGTGTGGTTAGGAGCAAATGTCACTGTACTAAAAGGGGTTTCTATCGGTTCGCATTCAATTATAGGAACACGGAGTGTGGTGAGCAAATCTTGTCAAACAGATCATAGTATCTATGCAGGTGTTCCTGCCCGATTCATCAAATCTGGAATTGATTGGAACAGAAAACTTATAGATTAAAATACCGGAAAATGCCTCGTTTACTTATATTTCATCGTACAATCGCTCCATATCGGATAGATTTTTTCAACGACCTTTCACGTGTATTTGAAACGCGCGTGTGTCTACAATACAAAAATTTGTTGAGTCAAAAGTTCGATTATCAAAAAATAGCGAACCGTTTTATGTTCACTCCCGTATATCTCAAAGAATGGGGACGGATGCGGGGTAGAGTTTTCAACCGGGGGTATTGGTCGCAATTGGATGAATTTCGTCCCGACATTGTTTTGGTGAGCGAATTTGGACTTGATTGTCTGCTGGTATTGCTTCACCGCTTTGTAAAAAAGCGAAATTATCGCGTGGTATCCATTTGTGATGACAGCTATAACATGGTGGCAGAAGATAATGATTTTTCATTCATACACAGATTGCTACGTCACTTGATTACCCCACAACTTGACGAACTCATTTTGGTAGAACCCAAGGTAACAGAATGGTACCAACAGCATTATGGGAAAGGATTATTTTTCCCCATCATAAAAAAAGATGATACAGCCCGTTTAGACTACGTCCGTCTGCTTCCTAAGGCTTATGAAACGGCCAAACAACATCGGTTCTTAGGTCGCAAAATTGTGTTGTTTGTGGGGCGTTTGGTGGCCTTGAAAAATGTAAGCACATTAATCAAAGCGTTTGCCTATTGCCAAGAAGAGGCCTCCCTTGTCATTGTTGGAGATGGTCCGGAACGCACAGTCCTTGAAACTTTGGCCAAGGAGGAAGGTGTGCGGGTGCTTTTCACTGGACGATTGGAAGGAGATGAACTCTTACAATGGTATAACATCGCAAATATTTTTTGCCTTCCAAGCTATCAAGAACCTTTTGGAGCTGTAACCAACGAAGCCTTATTAGCAGGCTGCCTTGGACTTATTTCATCAAAGGCTGGTTCACAATGCCTTATCCGTGAAGGAAAGAACGGGTATACATTCGCTCCATTTAACACGGAAGAACTTGCGCAGAAGTTGAAATTAAGCCTAACACATTGCAAACCGTCCGCGTTTGAAGTGTTGCGGCCCTCTCAAATGCTTATACGCTACGAGGATCAAATGAAAGAATTAGTACACCATCTGTACACACTTTGAGATCGATGAAAATAAAGACTTTAACCACTTACGACGTTTATAATTACGGAGCGTCCTTGCAGGCATATGCTCTGATGACCTATTTGTCTAACTTAGGTAATGAGGTGGAAATCATCAATTACCAACCGAGTTATTTAACCCGAAAATATGACTATAAATGGGTAAATCCGGAATCGTCGATGAGCCGGTATGCGATAACCCGTGTCATTTATCGAATACTGAAATTCGTACAACGACAGACCACAATGGGACGTAAACGGGCTTTTGACCAATTCACACGAGAATGGTTACGCACTACTATATGCCGCTATAGTTCTTTTGAGGATTTGAACACGAATCCGCCAAAGGCTGACTTATACCTTGCAGGAAGCGACCAGATATGGAATGTATTTTATGAGGCCGGTCGTGACCCAACTTTCTATCTTGAATTTGTACAGCAAGGAAAGCGAGCCTCGTATGCCGCCAGTTTCTCCTATCTCGATATTGATGAAGCTAATATGAGGCGTATCAGTAACTCATTGCACAAATTCACAGCCATTTCTGTACGGGAACGACAAGGACTTGAAATTCTGTCACAAATGGGGCTCAACGGCACATGGGTATTAGACCCTGTATTCTTGCTTCCGGTAGATGAATGGGAACGTTTGGACAACATCAAAATTCCATCCGACAAATACCTGCTAGTTTATGATTTTGAACGTAATTCAGCTTTGCAGGATTTCGCACGCACTTATGCCCGAAGGAAAGGATTGAAAATCTATTCCATCAACGACACCTATCCCTTGCATTACGCCGATCGGAATTTTAATGATGCGGGACCTCGTGAATTTGTCGGATTAATCCGCCATTGTGCTGCATTCGTATCCAATTCTTTTCATGGCACGGCGTTCTCCATACTTTTCCATAAACCGGTATTTGTGTTCAACCGACACCGTCATAAAGTAAACTCACGCATGGAGAGCCTGTTAGGGCTTTTCGAATTAGACGATTGCTTAATTAATTCCCCGGCAAGTGCAGAAAAAGCCATGGAGAAAGAATTCAACTACGATAAGATTGAAAACATCAAAAAGCGAGAATTAGTACGTTCAATGAAATTCTTAGAAAAGTTGTTGTCATGAATATATCCACCGTAAAGCATTGCGTAGGTTGCATGGCTTGTGCTGACCGATGCCCTAAATCGTGTATTCACTCTTATGAAGACACACTGGGACATCATTACCCTACCGTCAATGCCACTCAATGTATCGACTGTGGGGCATGCCTGAAAGTCTGCCCTGCGGAAAATCCACCTTTACTGCATGAACCGCTAAAAGTGGTTGCAGCATGGCGCACAGATGAGAGATTACGCGAGCAAAGTTCTTCCGGAGGAATAGCATCAGCTTTAGCAGAAGAGATGATAGCGCATGGCGGTATTGTTTATGGTTGTGCTTTCGTTCCACCATTCTCATTCCAGCACATTCGCTGTACTACAAAAGAAGAGCTCTACAGCCTGCGTGGTTCTAAATACGTGCAAAGTGATACAAGTGGAATTTTTCGTCAAATCTATGATGATCTTAAAGCCGGTCGCGAAGTCCTTTTTATTGGCTCTCCTTGTCAAACAGCAGCAGTACGCAACTTTTTCTCCGATCATACACACCTTTTCATCGTAGATCTCATTTGCCATGGTGTACCTTCACAGCGATTGCTGCGTGAAAGTCTTCCCTACGATTTTACATCCCTACACGTAGATTATGTGGAATTTCGTGCAAGTACGAAATACCATTTTTCAGCAAAAAATGGTATTTCTACAGTGTACAGTCGTCCTCTCAATAAAGACCTCTATATGAAGGGTTTTTTCACTGCACTCTTTTACCGAAACAGTTGTTATTCTTGCAAATTCGCCCAGACAGCAAGGGTAGGTGATTTGACGTTAGGAGACTTCTGGGGTGTAAGTTTGCCGGAACATGCTAACGAGGAAAGTAAAGGCATCTCACTCTGTATGGTAAATACAGAGTCTGGAAAGAATCTACTGAAACGGATTTCAAAAAATATCAAACAACTCAAACGACCGATAGCAGAAGCTGTGGCAGGCAATAGGCAGCTATCTCATCCTATGTCTCGTACTTTTCGCGCGCGTCTTTTTCAATGGATTTATCCCAAGTTAGGCTTTCGTTGGGGGGTAATATGTGCTATCCCTGAAATTATTTTGAAAAATCGACTTGTTGAGATTCTAAAAAAATAGTTATATATAAATATGATTTTGTCTCAATAAAATTCTCTATGTGCTAATGACTGTTGGCATTACAGCATAAAATGATAAAAGGTAAAAAGAATACACGCATTTGATACACAAAATTAGGAGATACAAATGATTGTATGGATTGATAATATGATTTCTATTCATTGTTTGAAGCCTTGATTATTATGAAACGTAAATTGAAAAAGAGAATTCTTTGCATTGTGCCATTGCCGCCACCCGTGCATGGCTCCGCCATGATGTGTCAATATATTAAAGATAGTCATTTAATTAATGACACATTTCAATGTGACTATGTCAATCTTTCGACGTCGCGCCGTATGGATGAGATAGGCAAACGATCTATCAAAAAGATATTCCGTTTTATCGGCAGCTACTTTTCCGTCTTGGGGAAATTGTTCACCCATCATTACGATGCCTGCTATTTGGCCATCACCTGCCACGGTATGGGTTTCTTGAAAGACGCACCTTTCGTAGTACTCTGCAAATTGTTTGGCCGCAAGGTTGTTATTCATCAGCATAACAAGGGGATGGCCAATGATGTGGACCGTTGGCCTTACCGTTGGCTCCTTCCGTTAGTTTACAGGAACACGACCGTCATCCTGCTTTCATGGAAACTATATCCCGATGTGAAGAAAGTAGTAAAGCGGGAGCAGGTGATGATTTGTCCCAATGGCATTCCCGACATCGATCAGATTCCACATAGACAGCCTCACGCCATACCTCACTTGTTATTCCTGTCTAACCTGATAGAGAGTAAAGGGGTTATAGATTTGCTTGATGCCTGCAAAATTCTCAAAGACAAGGGTTATCGATTTGTTTGCAATTTCGTAGGAGGAGAAACCAAAGACATCAATGCAGAACGCTTTAATGCAGAGGTCAAAAAACGTGGACTTGACCAAACGGTTTGCTATTTAGGCAGTAAATATGGCGAGAGCAAGATGAAACAATACGCTGATAATGATATGTTGGTGTTCCCAACCTGCAACGATTGTTTCCCATTGGTCTTGCTCGAAGCCATGCAAAACAAATTGCCTACGGTATCTACCGATGTAGGCGGCATACCGGACATTGTATCAAATGGAGAAACCGGGCTGATTTGCGAAAAACATTTCCCCAATGACCTTGCTGACAAAATCGAAAAACTGCTTGACAATCCCGAAATAGCCATTCGCATGGGTGAAGAAGGACGTAAACGCTTCTTGGAGAATTATACCATAAGCAAGCATGAGGAGGTTGTCAACAATGCATTAATGAAGATTTGCATTTCGGGGGGGGGGGGAAATTACGTAAATTACCTCGGCAAAAAGTATGGTGATGAGAAAAGTGAAATCTTAGCCAGCAGTGACATCTTTGTCTTTCCGACATGTTACCCGAATGAATGTTTCCCTCTCGTTTTGCTTGAAGCCATGCAACACGGGCTGTCTGTGGTGACGACCGACGAGGGCGGCATCACAGATGTGGTACTTGACGGCGTGAACGGGCTTATTTGCAGGAAGCATGATTCAAAAGATCTTGCCAACAAAATAGGTTTCTTGTTGGATAACCCGCAAGTGGCTTTCGACATGGGTCGGAAAGGAAAAAATCTTTATGAGGAAAGATTTACATTACGTACATGCCTGGCCTGCATAACCGGTGCACTTGACAAGGCTGTTGTTTCCGTTTGAAAACAGCGGCTACCGTGAATGAAGCAGTAGACTTACTTAATTCTGCTTTTATTATTCCCATCATATTTTATGGAAACTTATTTCAACATCCGATATGAGTTCGACAAGCGACACGTACACGAACTCATCAAAGAACAATTAGCTAAAACCGAACCGGGGTATATTTGCGTAGCCGATGGTGTGATTTTGAACATAGCCAACAGAGAAAAAGATTATTTACGCATGGTCAACGGTAGTATCTTCTCTATCTGTGACAGTAGCTATGTGCCGCTTTATCTGAAATGGATTTATGGCATTGAACGCGAACAATACTGCGGAAGCCAGATATTCATGGACATTATCCGCATGAAGAAATACCGGATGTTTTTCATGGGCACTTCGCAGCAGACCCTTGCTGGCTTGAAAGCCAATCTGGTAAAGACAGACCCGCTCATTGCCGGTATGACATTCTATGACTTACCTTACCGCACGGTGGACCAATTCGACTATCAAGACATCGCTAACCGCATCAAGGCAGACGGCGCACAGATCATCTGGGTAGCATTGGGTGCACCAAAACAGGAGATATTCATGAGCAGGCTAAAACCTTACTTGGAAAGCGGTGTAATGATTGCCGTGGGTGCTGCATTCAAGTTTTATAGCGGACTAGAAGAAAAACGCGCTCCTCTATGGATGGTAAAACATCATTTGGAATTCATATATCGCATTTTCAGCGAACCAAAGAAACAAATCAAACGTTGCGCTTGGATTGTAATCACACTTCCCAGACTTCTACTGGGAGAGTGGAAGAGAAAAAACAACATATAAACTAAAACACCCATTACTAACACTACACCACCCTCCCCCCAATAGCTAGTTCAAACAGAAATGCCGTCAAAAATAGGTTCGCAGTTCCCGCTTAAAACTCCTGCAAATAAAAATTGAAAATTTTACTCATTTTTGTACGAAACAGATACATATTTACGTTGTCTTTCGCTACCTTTGTTGCTTGAAGAGAGAAGGCGGCTCAGCCGAGCCAGCGAAAATGCAAATTTTTCCCAGCCTTAACTCTCGCCTCGAGCATATTTTTGTCTAATACGCCGAGGCATCCGGAGATTTCACACCTATAAAACTCGCGATATGAAAAAGAAAGACTACGTTCCACCGGAAGTAATTGTTGTTCACCTACAATTCGAAAGTCATATATTAGCCGGAACCGGTACCCCGCCACGAATCAACTTCTCTTCTGACGAATCTGTGGGTGTTACCTCTGAACAAAACATTTTTGGCCGCAAGCAAGAGCCCGTCCGCGGGGGAAAGGAGGACATATGGAATTGAACCTTTCGCGCTTTTCAACTTTTAGCCGGCTCATTGCGGTGTGCATCTGCTGGCTTTTATCGCTTCATGCTCGTGCCGGCTACGTCTTGGTCCAATCGTTGGACGAAGTCGCGAAGGGCGGCCAGTTCTTGATCACATCCGAACCGTCCCTTACGTCGGGTTGCATGTTGGGGAAAACATATATATAATAGTAAAAGCTATTATATTGAGGGTATATCTCTTAATAATGAAACGGAGGAAAGTCAATATGTTGAATGGACAATTACCATTAACAATATATCTACTGAAAAAATCACGTGCGAAGTGCTATTAGATGACAAGAGATTGGGTCTAACTTATAATTTAGAGGATCTCTCTTTCTCCACTTATCAATTGAATTCATCTTGGGAACTAAGCGCATATAATATAGACGGCATTACTGCTTTTCAATTGAAAAATGCCAAAAACACTAGTCGAAAACTAAGCCTACCGAATAAAGGCTATACTACATGGAAAGCCTACTCTTCCACATCAACTCCTTACATCTACCTCTTCAAACGTACCGACATCGCAGCACCGCAGATTTTGGCAGAAAGCTCGCTATTCGCAGATTCTTTGGAAGTGTCCATCGAGACCGAAGAGGGCTGCGAGATCCACTACACGGTGGACGGAACGGCGCCCACGACCCAATCCCCTCTTTATACCGATCCTTTCCTGGTCTCCACGACCACGACAGTCAAGGCCATCGCCGTACGGGATGGGGAAACGAGTTCCATTGCGACACGCACATTCACCTACTGCCCGCCGGTCACCGTCAATTTAGGCGGGGAAGAGCGACTTGGAACGCTTTACACCTCCTATCCCGTCACGTTGCCAGAACAGACCCAAGCATACGTGATTACCGGCAAGGACGACGAAGCCGGTACCCTGACGCTATCTGCATTTTCACCGACGAACGGAGTACTGCCGGACAGCGTACCTTTCATCCTACAAAATGAGAACGCGACTTCCTTAATCCTGCATTTCACGGCCGAACCTGCTGACGGGCGTCCAGACTATGCAGAAGGCCTCGTGATGGGCACGGCCGAACGCACGGCTAAACCCGAGGACGTGCAAATCCTGGCCTTGGGTTTGGCTTACGACAAGACTACATTAGGTTTTTATCCCTACACAGGCGACACGCTGGCAGCCAACCGCGTCTACCTCACCCTTCCGACCACTTCTGAATACATTTGGGTGAACAGCGTGGACGAATATGTGAGCGGCGCAGAATACGTCTTTGCTTCTGACTGCAAAAATGGAAAGCCCGCAGGATATTATGCCGGGGAATATAATGATGGCGCATTAATTCCCCATCCAATCGTTGAAGACGAGGAACCATATTCTTGGACTTTAACGGGAGATGCATCAGAATTTACAATAGAAGACAAAAAAGGCAATAATCTATCTATTGCAAGCGGAGGACGAGATTTGGAAATAAACAAGAATAACGACAAATGGAAGTTTTATACTTATAACAATAAAAAATTATTGATTAGAACTGTAACGAATTTTGGGAATAATAATCTCTCATTTAACCATTCAGACTCGCCGACCTTATTTAAAAATTATTCGTACAATTATGGACCTTTCTATCTCTTCCGCAAAGTCACACCAGTGGCCACGTCCCAAGGCTACTCTTTCCACTTTGACGACAAAGCCGTAGGCATTAAACAAGCCACGACCAAACCGACGCACGGCAGCATCTACTACGACCTCCAAGGGCGCCAGACCACGAATCCCTCGCGTGGGATGTGGATTATAAACGGAGAAAAGGTTTACATCAACAAGTAAGCCATGAAGACAGCAAAAGCCACGGGCATGTATAATGTCCGTGGCTTTTGCTGTCTTCTCATCGTTCAGACCATTCAATAAAAACGTCAGTCATACGGATTTGCATATTTCACGAAAATGGCCTCCTCGCACATTTCTTCCACTCCAAACTACCGACCCCATGAAAAAGGATTTACTGAATGAGACCGGGAAGTTTTGCTTTGAGTATGATTTTCTCCAAATTCTAAAATTTGAATACTGCATCAACAAACTTGTTTCATATGTAGGCCCCTATTGCACCCACGAGCCAAACAAGTCATGATAGCCCCCATCCGACCGATGGTCATAACCGATTGTTTCACAACAAATAAGCGCATCCTGATCAGACAAAAAAAGAGTATAGTCTACGCAATCAGTATCACACACACAGACATCACCAAGACTTAGCCTGAATATGATTTAAGTACGATCAGAATATGATTTGAGTATGATCAGAGTATGATTTTTTTCCCGAAGCCTTGCTCGTTTCAAAAGAAGTCCTTATCTTTGCACTCGCAAAAGCGAAAAGGCTTCGTAGCTCAACTGAATAGAGCATCTGACTACGGATCAGAAGGTTTTGGGTTTGAATCCCAACGAAGTCACCAATCGAGCGCTTCACTCCACGAGTGAGGCGCTCGTTCTTTACGTCTAAAAAAGCTGTTCCTCCTCTCCTATTCTCGGTTCAGGCGTAAAACGATTATAGTTTTATGCAAATAAAAGTTTTATGGCTTTGACGGACGAAAAAGGTTGCCGCTTTGCAATACCGTTCAATGGCTCAACCAAAAATCGACGTACTGCCGGGCTACTTTGACATAATCGTGGTGCCTGCGGACGTACTCCACACTTTGCCGCGACAATTCAGGAATACGCTCGGGGTGCTGCACCAAATCTGTCAGCTTCTCATACACATCCTGTTCGCTGGGCAATACGTTCACAATCGGGCGCAGCTCCGTTTCTCCTAAAATCTCGTAATTCTCAGGCTCACCGCCTCCCACCACAACGAGTCCTTTGGCCATGGCCAAAAGGGCATTCATCGCCGGGGTATAAGAGTACAGTTGGTCTAGCAAGACGTCTGAACGGTTCATCATATCCTGATATTCTGCAAATGGCACCGACTCTGCCACACGCATGGTACACAAACAAGGGTTCGCCTCCACCACACGCCGTAAAGCCCGCAACATGATGTCTGTCCCCTTAATCACGCTGCGATGACGTTGTATCCCGATAAAGAAGTTCACCTCATTCCCCGTATGCGTCTCCTTAGGCCGAACAACGTCCAGATTAATAGGAAACGGGATAAACGCCAACTTCTCTGGGAAATAGGGGCGGTATGCCGCATAATACTCATAGAGTCCGGCAATGATGCCGTCGCAATTTGCAGCCATCTCGCGGTTTACCCGTTCCTTGGCTGTACCAATCCAGTCTGTTTCAATCTGTCGTGTAAAAACATTGTCCGAACGTTTCCCGAACTGGCAGAACTCAGAATATCGGAAAGTGTCGGTCTGTGTGCAGGCATGAGCCCAATAAAAGTCATTGCCAAACGCACCGAGAAAAACTTTCGCGTTATAGCGTTTCAGGTAACGATAAACCATGGCACAGCGTTCAGCCTTCAATTCGAGGAAACATGGATTGATCAGTTGTACCACGTCATACCCCCTAAGAGAGGGTAAGCGCCTCAGGACCTGCCATAGGTATTCCGCAGCGCCCCACTTCCCTTCGCGTCGTGGAATGAGCACATCACTCTTGTAGTTCTTCCAATAATCGCCGTTCGAAAGCACACAGACTTCATGGCCCAAACGCCGCAGGCCCTCGGCAAGCGTCCAATGCACATTACTGTATTCTCCCAATAACAATACTCTCATCTATGCAGTCTGCTTCTGATGCGTTCTGCTCTCGCCAAAAGCCAAATCCCGGCTCCACATGCCGCAAGCCAACGGAACGCCACATAAAACAATGAATAATACTCACGGGCTAAGGGCCACAAGCCTTGCTGTCGCAGGGAAACTATTTCATACTTCACCTGCGGCAATGTCGCCCGTAGGCGGAACAAGTTAATCAGGTAATCGCAAACAAGAAAGTTCACTTTCCGGTCTAAGGCCTCAGCCTGAACGCCATTGAGCGCAGTTTCCGCCACACGCAAATCAGACAGACGGCGTGTGACAGCCTTAAAGTCGGACAAGCGTTTTTCCACATGTGCTCTGTCTTTCCTAGTCGTAATCGAGCCAGACCTCTGACAGTAGGCATAAACGCACAAAGACAATTGGCAAGTGCGCCCGGCATATAAGTAGAGCCTCGTATTGAATTCCTCGTCTTCGTGATAAATACCAGTTGTGAACCTGACCCCGTAAGTGTCGGCCACCGCACGTCGGAACGCATACAGCCAAGGACAACCCGAAAGGTTGTGCCGACGCATAAAATCCGCCCCGGAAGCGAAATCCGCCACCTTCCTCGTTGTTACCTTGACACGCTCTACTGGTACATCCTCACCGACCGACTTAAAGGAAAAACTGACGATATCGTAATCGTTAGTCTGCAATATAGGGAAATAATAGTCAACAGCACCGGCATACAGGTAGTCGTCCGCATCGACGAACTGGACATATTCGCCTCTTGCAGCATCTATCCCAGCGTTGCGCGCTGCCCCTGGCCCGGCGTGTTCAAGCCGGATGTAGCTCACCTGTCCCGGAAAATCAGCCAGCACGCTGTGAGGAAAATCCTCCGAACCGTCGTCGGCCACAATCACCTCATAGTCCATTCTTCTGATGCCTTGATTCGAAATGCTATCAAGGCAACGCCGCAACCATAACGCTCCCACATTATAATATGGGATAACAAAACTCAACACGGGAGCGGTTACAGGCACGGAGTTATCGGCGCAATCGGGCATATAATCTGCAATGTAAATTCAGTCCGAAGCAGGCTAACGGCAAATTCTTCACTTTCACTTTCATCGGAACGTCGAGCTGCAAAAGAGTGAACAACGACGGCGCGTCATGACGCAGCACATCGCTGGCGCGTTGAGCCTCGTCGGGAGCAGTATCGGAAGCACGCATCCATTCTATCAGCGTATCCACCATCCCAAGATACATCACCACACATTCCCGACGGCAGGTCTCGAACGAGCGTGCCTCGCAATAGAGCGCACGGAACGCCTCCATACGGTCGCGAAGGGTGCGTGCCGTCGAGCGGACTGTAATGGAATCCTCGCGATAACGGTAGTAATAGAGCCCGGCCTCCGAAAGAAGAACAGCGCGTGCCCGGTGCAACAGACGCGGAAGCGTGCACACATCCTCAAAGTTCTTTCCTACGGGAAAGCGAACATTCTGGAACAATGCCCGGCGGTAAATCTTGTTCCATACATAGGAGTGCACATAACGCCGTGAGTTGATCCAATCCGTAAACACGTCGGGTTGTCCAGCCACCCGGCGGCAACCGGGCTTCCATATCCGCTGACGCGGAGAGCCGGTATAGACCGACACGGGAAATTCCACGCAATCGAGTTCCGGATCGGCTTGTAGGAAAGAAACGTTGGCAACATAAGTGTTAAGAGCGACAGAATCATCCGAATCCACGAAAGCCAAGAACTCTCCCCGCGCCACTTCAAGCCCCGCATTACGTGCAGCACTCAGACCTGCGTTCTGTTGGTGTACGACCCTGATACGATTGTCCCTTCTCACATATTCGTCACAGATAGCTCCACTTCTGTCCGTCGAACCATCATCGACCAAGATGATTTCACAATCAGCAAGGTCCTGCGCAAGGAGGCTGTCAACGCACTCGCGAAGATATGGTTCCGTATTATATACGGGCACTATAAAACTCAATCGTGGAACATCTGTCATAATTGTCGACATTTTTGGTGGGACAAAGTTAGCATTTTTCTTAGAGAATGTTTATTTTCGCACAAGAAAGAGGAAACTCCTCTTCATCAACACTGCTGAAAACCGGCACAAATGCCCAACAAAGTCACCATCTTAGTCGCTGCATACAACGCCCAAACCTACCTTACGCAATGCTTGGACTCTCTCGTCGGACAGACGCTCAGGGAGATTCAAATTGTCTGCATCGACGACGCCTCTACTGACGAAACGTGGCGCATCATGAAACGCTACGCAGACGCTGACCCGCGCTTTGTCTTGCTGCGCCACAGCGAAAATCTGGGGCAAGCCCGGGCGCGCAACTACGGGCTAACGCGGGCCGACGGCGAGTTCGTGACCATGGTTGACAGCGACGACTGGCTGGCTCCCGACGCTTTGGCTGAGGCCTATGCCACAGCCACGTCCACTCCCGAAACCGACGCTGCCCTTTTCGAGCTCGTCTACTTCTACCAGTCGTCGGGGCGCTGCGTCCCCTACCCTCTCCGAGCGTCAGGGCGCTGTTTTACGGGCGAAGAAGCTTTCCGGCTGAGCATGGACTGGAGCCTGCACGGCCTCTACCTCGTGCGCCGGGAAATTCATCAACGCTACCCTTTCGACGACAGCTGCCGGCTTTTCAGCGACGATAACACGACACGTATCCACTACCTTCATTGCCGACAGGTTCGCCTGTCAAGCGGAAAATACTATTACCGACAGCACGACCAGTCTACCACCCGCCGTTGCAGCATCCGCCACTTCGACCGCCTCGACGCCGAACTGAGCATGAAGCGCCAGTTGGAAGCCGAAAGGGTTTCCCGCTCGCTGCTGGCCCAACAAGAAACGCATCATTGGCGCATCCTCATAGAATCCCATATCTATTGGCGTCGCCATCGCAAAAAGTTCACAAAGGAAGAAAACCTCTTCATTCGCCGGAAACTTCACGAACATTGGCGTAAAGCCGACATCAACCTCATCGACCCGGCAATGCGCCACAAATTCGGCTACATGCCCTTGCGCTCCCATTACCGCCTTTTCTGTCTCATGACCGGAGTCTATGGCCGGATACAAGCTGTGGTTCACCACCTGAAAGGCCTCCCGGTGAAATGAACAAACCGCACGGTCTGCAAAGGAAAACGGAAACTGCTTCCGCCCGTGCTGTCACTGCTACAGTTTTTTCATCAACAGCTCCCGTTTTTCACACCCAGCCGGGCATAGTATTCACGGACACTTGGATTCGTCCCTGGCCGTAAGGCGAAGCCGACAGGCAGCATCCTGGTCCACCCCGTCCAGCCATCCCTCCGCACCCGCCAAGTGATAAAATTACAAAAATAGTCGTCTATTTTTGCGGTCAGTTGGCCGGAAACTTGTAAATTTGCGTGCAATAAAATCACTACCCTCATGACATCATTTATTGCTGACAAAATCGTGATGGACGGTTTGACCTTCGACGACGTCCTCCTTGTTCCCGCTTATTCCGAAGTTCTCCCGCGCACCGTGTCGCTCACCACGCACTTTTCACGCCACATCGAATTGAAAGTGCCGTTTGTCACAGCCGCCATGGACACCGTAACCGAAGCGCCTATGGCTATTGCCATAGCCCG
>ERZ779669.339-NODE-339-length-29341-cov-8.991668_pt1 | contig 29341 bp, 23 predicted proteins | sample MGYA00511372_ERZ779669 | MGnify/ENA primary metagenome ERZ779669 (study PRJEB29588, sample SAMEA1967891) | human gut metagenome | biome: human gut; feature: human-associated habitat; material: faeces | place: Denmark | collected 2008/2010 ... | reverse complement strand
TAGAGATACGCCCCATGTTTCACTTTACACGCAAACGCATCGAGGCTCATATATGTATCTGCTTTGTGGCTTTGAAAGTATACAAGGAACTGGAGTGTATGCTGAAAGTCTCAGAGATTAAGATGAGCGTAGACAAGGTGCTTGCATTGGCAAAGACAATAACAACCATACAAATTAAGCTACCTCTGAACAAGGAGGTTTACACCCAAACCATGCTGATGGCAAGGCATCAGAAAATAGCTAAACTCTTTGACAAAAATTTTTGGGTGACACGATGATGAAGTCAGGAAATTGTTCATAATGTATCGGGAATAGAATCACGCATTGGATAATACAATTTTTGGTATTTGGTAATACTTTGGTAATATAAATACGTCAAAATTGCGTCCGAAACGCGCGGAAAGCCGATGTATGCAGGTGTACTCGAACGCTGCGACGTAAAACGTTTTATAAACACGTACACGTATATAATACGCTTATAGTCAGCAACTTACACGAAGCAAAATACCGATAACGGCTTGATTGAGAAGCTGTTATCGGTATTATCAGATGTAATGCAAAATGTGTGATTGGTGATTCCGTTGGGGTTCGAACCCAAGACCCACAGCTTAGAAGGCTGTTGCTCTAATCCAACTGAGCTACGGAACCTACAAATCGAGTGCAAAGGTAATGTTTTTTTTCTAATCCACCAAAACAGACTCGACTTTTATGCAAAAAAATTGCTATAGAGGTATCTTTTAACTATAAATAGTACTATAGTTAGGGGCGAATATATTATTCTTCGCCCTTTAACACAGGCAGCGAGATATGATATTTCACAGCGAGGATGCGTATTGCCACGATGAGGAAGAATGCGATGATGACCGAAACTGTCATGTCACAACCACACTCCACGAGTCCCCAATAGGCTAAACCTCCTGTGACGCTCGCCATGGCGTATATTTCCTTCTGGAAGATAACGGGCACATTATTGAGCAACACGTCACGTATTACACCGCCTGCCGATCCAGTTATGGTTCCCATTATTATCGCCACCCAGAACGCATAACCGCAATCAAGCGTCTTCTGCAGACCGGCTACCGTGAAGAGAGCCAGACCTAATGTGTCAAAGAAAAACCATGTATTGTCCAATCGCTTTAGCGACCGGGCAAAGACGATGACAAACAGCTGTGCCATAAACGTACAGATGAGGTATATGGAAGATGTCATCCAGAAAGGCGTCACTCCCAGCATCATATCACGCAGCGTACCGCCACCAATGGCCACGGCAACGCCACATACAAATCCTCCAAACCAGTCGAAACGCTTAGCTGCTGCATGGCGTATACCCGAAATGGCAAAGGCAAATGTTCCCAAAAACTCTATCACATTGAGCAAAGGGCCGTAAAGTTCTTCGTTAGGCATCATATTTTGTTCACTACATTTTGTGGTGTTCCATTAAGAAAAGCCTTGATATTGTTCTCGGCAATACTCATAAGTTTGGTGCGTGCCTCTACCGATGCCCATGCCACATGCGGTGTGATGTAGGCGTGTGGCTCACGAAACAGCGGATTGTCACCAGAGGGAGGCTCTGAGCACATCACGTCGGCACAGTAGGCTCCTACCTTGCCAGCATTAAGTGCTGCCGCCATATCGCTCTCGTCGACAAGAGGTCCACGACCTGTGTTCACTATTATCACGCCATCGCGCATATACTGTATAGTGTCGGCGCAGATGAGTCGGTTGGTTTCTTCATTTAGCGGACAGTGGAGGGTGATGATGTCGCTTATGCTCAGCAGTCCTTCCATCGTTGCCTTCTTTATGCCCTGAGGCAACTGGTCGGGACTCTTGCTTGTATATGCATACACGTTCATGCCGAAGCAGAGAGCTATAGCAGCCACCTTCATACCGATATGTCCCAATCCTACAATACCAATATTCTTGCCAGCCAACTCTACCAGCGGACTGTCCCAATAGCAGAAGTCGGGGCAACGGCTCCACTCTCCGTCGCGCGAAGCACGTGCGTAATGGTCAACCTGATTGGTTACGTTGAGAATGTGTGCAAATGTATGTTGCGCCACGCTGTCGGTGCTATAGGCAGGAATGTTTGTCACTACGATGCCGTGGCGTGAAGCCGCCTCAAGGTCTACCACATTATATCCTGTAGCCAGCACACCTATATATTTAGTATTGGTGAGGCGTGCAATGGTGTCGGCACTGAATACAGTCTTGTTGGTGAGCGCAATCTCGGCATCGCCAACATGACTCAAAACTTCATCGGGCGCAGTGCGCTCATATACGGTAAGGTCGCCAAACTGCTCTATGCCGCTCCACGACATATCGCCAGGATTAACACCTTTTCCGTCTAATACTACTATTTTCATTTTTTCAATCTTTATCTTTAAATCTATCGCCCCAAAGGCGCAACATCTGTTGATATGATTTTTCCTCTACTGGCGAGTGTTGGGCATGCCATAGGCGTTTGTCAACCAAAGCGTCGGGGAGGTATTGTTGGGGTGTGAAATTGCCTGGATAGTCGTGCGAGTATTTATATCCGTCGTGATAACCCAGGCTTTGCATGAGTTGTGTGGGAGCATTGCGCAGATGCAGCGGCACTGGCTGATTGCCGGTCTGCTTCACCAGCGACAGGGCATCGTTGATAGCTTTGTATGCCGAATTGCTCTTGGGGCTTGTGGCGAGATATACCACAGCCTCAGCCAGCGGAATGCGTCCCTCGGGCCAACCTATCTTCATTACGGCATCAAAGGCGGCATTGGCAAGCAGCAGGGCGTTTGGATTGGCAAGTCCTACGTCTTCGGCAGCAGATATCACCACACGACGGGCTATGAACTGCGGGTCTTCGCCAGCCTCTATCATTCGTGCCATCCAGTAGAGGGCGGCATCGGGGTCGCTGCCACGAATGCTCTTGATGAATGCCGAGATGATATCGTAGTGCATATCGCCCCCCTTGTCATAAGCCAGTGGATTCTGTTGCAGACGACTTGCCACGATGTCATCGGTGATGACAACATGGTCGTTGCTGTCGGCCTCAACCACGAGTTCGAGGATGTTGAGCAACTTGCGCGCGTCGCCACCGCTATAGCGCAGCATGGCGTCTGTCTGCTTCAGTTCGATGTGGCGCTTGGATAGTTCGGTATCGGTAGTAATGGCACGCTGAAGCAGTTCGAGCAGGTCGTCCTTGTCGAGCGACTTGAGCACATACAGCTGACAGCGCGACAGCAATGGGCGTATCACCTCAAACGATGGATTCTCTGTTGTGGCACCTATCAGCGTCACCACACCTCGCTCTACGGCACCGAGCAACGAGTCCTGTTGCGACTTCGAGAAGCGGTGAATCTCATCGATAAACAGTATTGGCGATGCCGAACTGAAGAAACGTCCGCTCTTTGCGCGCTCTATCACTTCGCGCACATCCTTCACACCCGATGTTACGGCACTCAGTGTGTAGAATGGAGTCTCAAGTTTGTTGGCTATAATCTGCGCCAACGTGGTCTTGCCCACACCCGGAGGTCCCCACAATATAAACGACGATATGCGCCCTGCGTCAATCATCTTGCGCAAGACGGCCCCCTCGCCCACCAAATGTTTCTGCCCGACATAATCGTCAAGAGTGCGAGGTCTCATTCTCTCAGCTAAAGGTTCACTCATAAATCTTGACAAAATTATTAAATATAAATGATATACGCAACACTTGTATTCAAAAAACTTAACTCATGATTTTTTATAGCTTCGACCTATTATATTTTTCGATAAAAACTTGTGAATTAGGAGTAAAGTATATACTTTTGCAGCACGTTTTTCCATCGGAGATAGCGCAGATGAGCAAGATAGACTAAACAAAACAAAAAACGAAAACAAATTAATAATATATGAAACAACAGAAAGCTTTGACACTCAAGACTCTAACAAAGAGTAATGTATGGGAATTGCAGGAGAATGACATCTTACGTATGTGGGAATCGGCCAGAAAGGAATCTGATTTCAAGGACAACAAGAGACACTACTTTGATGTTATCAAAAGCGCTTTCGAGATAGAAGAGATAAAGATTGACCGCCCTGAAGTAATCAAGAAATACGAAGCTCGCGGCTTCAAGATTGGTTCGCTGGGTGCTGACGAAGGCGACAACAGCAAGTGGGGTATCAAGAAGCGTCAGATTATGCGCGTCACTGACCTTACATACGAGAACATACGTCACATCTCGGCTGCTAAGCTCATCGAAGTGCTCGACCGCAACTTTGGCGGTGGATGGGACTCTCTCTCTCAGAGCATTCAGGACATCATCGAGAGCGGATTCGACATCAGCACCACTACACTGCCTAAGGATCGTCTGCACAAGCCGGGCGGAATGTACGAGAAGAAGGTGAACGACGGCTTTGAGGTGCTCGAGATAGCCAAGGGCGCATGGGTTGAGGCCATCTTCGCTAAGGAGAAACCTGAAATGGAGAAGCCGGTTGCAAGCCTCGAAAGCGAGAGTACCAAGAAGAGCAAGAGCTACGACAACGAAGACGAAGAAGACGAAGAAGATCTCGACTTGCCAGCGGACAAGTACGACGACGAGGACGACGACGATACATTCGATGAGGACAAGCTCACAGAGGAGAGTTATCGCACTACATTCGATACTGACCCCGAAGACCTCAATCTTGAGGCTGAGGACGTTACCGACGACGACAATTATTAATTTTGAATTTTGAGTTTTGAATTTTGAATTGGTCGGCTAACGCCGATGTTGAATTTTCAAAATTTGAATACATTTAGATTATAACAATATTAAAAAGCGCTTGAACACAACCTTTAGTGTTCAAGCGCTTTTTTTATTTGTATTTCTTTATATACTCATCGGCACGCTGGTCGCCCAGAGTTTTGACTCGTTGCAGGCACTCCATAGCCTCAGGTTTCTTCTTCAGTCCTACGAGGGCTAAACCCTTGATAAGTAGGGCGTCGGTGTTGTCGGCATCCAGCTGCAAGCAGAGGTCGGCAGTCTTCACTGCATTGTCGAGCATGTTTACACGAAGCTGTAGCGAAGCCATCTCAGCCAGATAGATGGGGCGCATCTGCGGCTCACACACATAAGCGGCGTGTGCGATGTCGTTGAGAGCCACCTGATACTGACGCATATTGACCTCACACTTGTAGCGTGTGAAGTAGAAATCGGCATTGGCACGACCATACATTATAGTATCGTAGTCGTTGTAGTCGGCCAAGGCGCGACGATAGTCCTTCATGGCATCGTACATCTGTCCGCGTGCAAGCACATACGGAGCAGCCACCGATGTATATGGCTTGGTGCATCGTGCCACAGCACTGTCAAGCAACACTATCAGTTCCTCGTTCTTGGCACCAAGCTGCGCCTTACACTGGGCAGCCTCGTAGAACACCTCGCTATTAGCAAACGAAGTCTTCGACAGTTGGTCGAATATTTCGTAAGCCTTGTCATACTCACGCTTCGAGAAGAGTATCTGGGCAGCGCTGTGGCGATAAGCCAGCTGCGGGTCAATCTTATAAGCCTCCTCAGCCTCGCCGAGAGCCTTGTCCAGAGTCCACTCCTTATACAGCGAGTCGTTGCTGTAGATAAGCTTCTGATACATCACGCGCGAATATTCGGCATGAGCCTCAGCCTTGTTTGTAGCATGCTTCAACGCCTGCTTCATGTCGGCATCGGCACCGGCAAAGTCGCCATTACTGCTCTTGCGCAAAGCACTCGTAGTATATCCGTCCACCTGCTGCGGGAACTTAGCAATATAGTCGGCGATATAGCCCACATACTTGGCTGAATCCTGACGCTCCGAAGTGAGCATAATCATCAGCAGCGCCTGCTTGCTGTCGTCGGGCAACTGCATGCGTATAGCTGTCTTGTTGTAATCGGGACGAGTCACATCCAAAGAATTGAATGCCAGTGTCGTTGCAAAACGCGGGTCTACGGCATGAGTCTCGATGTTGGTCTCCGACTGCTGCAACAGTCCTATCACCTGACCGTTGGCATTGACAAACGGACTGCCAGCCACACCGCTTTTGTCGTTATAAGCAAAGATGTAGTAGGCATACTTGTCCATAAACTTCTCGCTGCGCTCCACCGAATACTCGTCGGTCTTTACCTTCTTGTCGGCAAAGTTGACGAGCCACACCTTTGAGTTGGCAGGCACCGTTGCAGTAGCCATTGCAGCCGGCTGAGTCTTTGAAGCATCTACACGAAAACGGCACACGTCATACAATTCGTTTACGCCAACCAGTGTGCGTACATTATATGTCTTGCCATTGAAGTCGACCACCTCGGCACGAGCTGCCGTCGACAGTGCCGACCATGGTGCAACAGCCTCGCCGTCGGCCGATGTGAACACACCGTAAGTCTCGGCATTGCGGTTGCCGTTCGCGTCATAGCATACCAGACGGAACGTTGACTTTGCAGCATTCTTGACAGCTGACGGCTGGGCAAACGATGCCACCGCCATAGCAAAAGCTGCAAAGACAGTAACAAAAAATCGATTCATAATAAATATTCTATATACTTTTATTTCTTTTCTTTCATTAATAGCGACTTGGCGTTGTCTATAGCCGCCTGTGTCACATCGCTACCGCTAAGCATTTGGGCTATCTCCGTTATGCGCTGGTCGGGCGTGAGTTGTGTCATCGTGCTCACCGTGCCACTCTCAGCCTCGTGCTTAGCCACCTTATAGTGGGTAGAGCCGTAAGCAGCAATCTGCGGCAGGTGGGTGATGCAGATAACCTGTCGGTTAACGTCGCCCATGCCACGCATGATATGCGCCATCTGTTCAGCCACACGTCCGCTCACACCAGTGTCTATCTCGTCGAATATGATAGTAGGCAATCCTATCGCCTTGCTTATCATGGCCTTGAGCGACAGCATCACACGTGCAATCTCACCACCTGAAGCCACCTGCGATACGGGCAGCATGTCGGTGCTCTTGTTGGCACTGAATAGGAACATCACCTTGTCTACACCCTTTTGGGCAAGTTCGCCGGTAGTAATCTGCACCTTAAACCTGACATTGGGTATGCCCAGCGGAGCCAACAGTTTGGCAAGTTCGCCTTCTACCTCTACGGCAGCCTTGCGGCGCACCTCGCTCAGCACAGCAGCCTTCTGCGTGCACACAGTCTTCAGCGCCTCAACACGTTGCTTGCACTCCTCCAATCGCTCGTCGCTATTATCGATATTGCCGAGCTGTGCGTCGAGTTCAGCCTTCTTGGCAATAAGCTCCTCAACAGTAGCCACATGATACTTCTGCTGTAGCGAGTAGATAGTATCGAGGCGTTCGGTAGTTTCGTTATACTTTACGGGGTCGAATTCCACATCGTCTATATGCGATGCTATCTCCTGCGAAATGTCCTTCAGCTCAACATAGCAGTTGTCCAGTCGTTCTGCCATTTCCTGCGCTTCGTGATAGATGTCGGCTATGCTTCGCAACTGCGACGCACGCTGGCGCACCTCGTTCACAATGCTCATATCCTCGCCAGCCAGACACTGGTCGGCCTCGTGCAGCACACGCTTTATGTCCTCGGCATGACTCATCATCTCTGCCGTCTGTTCGAGCGTCCCCTGTTCGCCGTCTACAAGATTGGCGTCGGCGAGTTCCTTCTGCTGAAAACGCAGGAAGTCCTCGTTCTCACGATTGCGCTCAATCTCTTCCTTCACACGTGCCAGTTCGTCCTGCGCCTTGCGATACTTGCCGTACGACACCTGGTAGTCGGCCAATTGCTTCTTGTCGTGGGCGATGATGTCCACCACATTCAGCTGGAAGTCCTCGCGATTGAGCAGCAGGTTCTGGTGCTGGCTGTGTATGTCGATGAGCTGTTCGCCCAGTTCGCGTATCAGCGCCAGCGTCACCGGCGTGTCGTTGATGAAAGCCCGGCTCTTGCCGTTGGCGTTCACCTCGCGTCTAAGCAGACATTCCTCAGGCTCATAGTCGAGATCGTTGCGCTCGAAGAAGTCCTTCAGCACGTCCGAGTGATACACACTAAGGTCGAACGTTGCCTCGACGATACACTTGTCGCGCCCACGCTTCACCATCTTGGTGTCCGCCCTATTGCCCAGCAACAGTCCGATAGCCCCGATGATGATACTCTTGCCAGCTCCCGTCTCGCCCGTGATAACGGAGAATCCGGGATAGAAGAGCATCTCCAGATGGTCTATAAGCGTAAAGTTTCTTATGTCAAGTTTTTTCAGCATAGTCTATTCCTTTATCTTTTCCCAAGCCGTGTTTTGGCTGGCATTGATACCAAACAATATGTCATAAACACTCTGTTTCTCCTTCTGCGTACCCTTGCCTCGATATATGTTGGCAAGTTCGTCGCGCTTGTAGTCGGTCCATATCTGCGGTAGCAGACTCAATGGGCGGTCGGCATGTGCCTTCTTAAGGTCTTCCTCCAGCGCCGTCGTTATGGCTGCACGTCCGCGGTCGGCGTTGGTCGCCATCACGTCGAGTCCGTTGCGATAATAGTCGTACTGCAACTGTCGGAATGGCTTCATCGCTCCGTCCAGGTAGTCGTTGATTATGGCGAATCGGTTACGGCTGCTGTCAAAAGCCTTCCATCCCGGATAGTTGAGGTTCTGAGCATTGTTGGTCAGATTCATGCACCGCTGCAGCACATCCTCACCTCCCATCGGAGCAAACGAGTCGAGGTCGAGTCCGATAATCAGATAGGCATAATAAGCCATGAGCGCCGTGAGCTGGTTGTCCACCTGCTCCTCGTTAAACTGTATCTGGTCGAACTGCGCATACTCGAAGTTGAAGTCGTTGTCGGTATTGCTGTACAGCGTCGTGGTGTACGAGGCATTGTACACGGGTCGGTTGGCTTGCACCACAGCCTTGCATGTGAACACATTCGATGCCTTGTCGTATTTTGTCACCGTTATGTTGAAACTGCATTGTATGCGCTCGTTCTTGTAGAACTGCATACTGGTCCACTGGCGCTCGTTGACAAACCGCGTCAGATTCTGTTCGAGATCGTCGAACACGCTTGCGTCAGTACCCTGCACCTGCGAGTGGTTGATGCTGATGCGTGCATCGAGTTCCTGAGCATGCACGTCGGCACACCCTACCCCACCCAACACGGCGGCGACAAACGATGTTAGCAATCGAATTGACATATTATATATATAATGTATAGTTATGACTATTTGCGGCTTACTGTGGTCTCAATCTCGTCCACAATATATTTAGCCGTTTCAGCCTTCGAGCACTTGGGATACTGCTTCTTGTCCGTACGACTGATTATCTCTATCTGATTGTCGTCGGTGCGGAAACACGTACCTTCGTTGCGCAGACTATTGAGCACGATAAAGTCGGCATTCTTCTTTTCGAGCTTGCGCTGTGCGTTTGCCTCCTCGTCGTTGGTCTCAAGCGCAAAAGCCACGATGGTCTGGCGCTCGGTCTTTGCCTGTCCCAGAGCCGCAGCAATGTCGTGCGTAGGACACAGACGCATCACGAGGTCGTCCTTTTCGCGCTTTATCTTGCGGTCGGCAACGTCGGCAGGCTTGAAGTCGGCAACGGCAGCAGCCAGCACAGCCACGTCGGCATTGGCAAACTCGTGTGTAGCAGCCTGATACATCTCCTCACAGCTCTCCACATCCAAACGCCGTATGCCGTCATCGCACTTCAGGCTAACAGGTCCGCATACTATCGTCACGTCGGCACCGCGTCGTCGACACTCCTCGGCAATGGCAAAACCCATCTTGCCGCTCGAGTAGTTGCCTATGAAGCGCACTGGGTCAATACGTTCGTATGTAGGGCCGGCGGTTATCATCACCTTCTTGCCCACCAATGGCGAGTTGCAGTCCTGACGGTCGAAGTATTCGGATATGCGGCGTGCTATCACAGCCGGCTCCTCCATACGTCCCTTACCTTCCAGTCCGCTTGCCAGAAAACCGTCAGCCGGCTCGATGATATGGTTGCCGTACGACAGCAGAGTCTGCATATTGGCCTGTGTAGACGGGTGTCGATACATGTCGAGGTCCATGGCAGGAGCAATGAACACCGGAGCCTTCATCGACAGATATGTAGTGATGAGCATATTGTCAGCCACACCGTGCGCCATCTTGCCCATAGTGCTGGCAGTACACGGAGCTATCACCATTGCATCAGCCCACAATCCGAGGTCGACATGCGAGTTCCACGTGCCGTCGCGTTGCGAGAAGAATTCGCTCACCACGGGCTTGTGTGTCAGAGCCGACAGCGTAATGGGAGTGATAAACTCCTTACCGGCAGGTGTTATCACCACCTGCACCTCAGCTCCCTGCTTTACGAATTCGCGTATCAGCAGACACGACTTATAGGCGGCTATAGAGCCTGTTATGCCCAATACTATTTTCTTGCCCTTTAGCATAGTTTTGATTTTTGAGTTTTGAATTTTGAGTTTTGAATTGGTCGGCCTTGCCGATTTTGAGTTGTTCATTTTTGAATTGAAAATTCATAACTCAAAAATTCATAATCGCAGGCTAAACCGCGACTAATTCAAAATTCAAAACTCAAAATTCCTAATTCATTTATTAAATCCCTTAAGGCGGATACGTGTCAGCACCTGCTTGGTGTTGAATGTGAAGTCGCCAGTCATCATCCAGCTATAGTAGCCAGGGTCGGCACGCAGCACGTCAGCCACCGAACGTCCCTTATACTTGCCGAAGTTGAAAGCCTCAAACTTGCGTTCCTTGCCGTCCTTGTCGAGCAATGGCTTGCCATCGGCACCGAGCAACGGTTTCCATACTATGCGACCGGCAAAGTCCACATTGTCGTTCTGCTTTGAAAATTCAGCCAGGAAGTCCATGTCGTTCTCCAGCACACGGTCGGGTTCATCCTGTACACCAGGAGCATACATGTCGAGTTCAGCCATGAGCACACGGTAGGTAGCCTCAGTATCCTCGTCGGCACGGTGAGCGGTGAAGTCGTCCTCCATCTTGCGTCCGCAGAAGAATTTGTATGCGGCAGCCAGATTGCGGCGTTCCATTTTATGGAATATAGTCTGAGCGTCGATGAGTCGGCACTTCGAGAAGTCGAAGTCGATGCCGGCACGCAGAAATTCCTCGGCGAGCATCGGAATGTCGAAGTGATTGGAGTTATATCCTGCGAAGTCGCAGTCTTTCATTTTCTCATTCAGTTTCTGAGCAATCTCCTTGAATGTAGGAGCATCCTTCACGTCATCATTGCTGATGCCGGTCAGCTCAGTTACTTCCTGCGGAATGGCCTTACCTGGATTTACGAGCAGGTTCTCGCGTCGTTCCTCGCCGTCGGGCATAACCTTAATGTAAGAAAGCTGGATTATGCGGTCGCGCACGAGGTCAAGTCCTGTTGTCTCAAGGTCGAAGACAACAAGAGGTCGTGTAAGATTTAGTTTCATTATATAATATAAACGGCAGAGCCGCTGTATTAATTTTGAATTTTGAGTTTTGAATTAGGAATGTTGAATTAGTCGGCTTTGCCGATTTTGAGTTGTTCAATGTTGATTTGATTGACAACTCTCAATTCGGAATTCTAAAATTCCTAATGCGCGAAGCGCACTAATTCAACATTCAACATTCCTAACTCCTAATTCTATTTAGTCGTTCAGCAACATTGGCATCATGAGCATCAGGATTTCCTGATTCTCAGGCTGCTCTACTGGCACAAACACTCCTGCGCGGCTTGGGTCGGCAAGCTGCACGGTCACCTCGTCGCTATTAAGATTGTTGAGAATCTCGCATACCGAGTCACCCTTGAAGCCGATGTCCATAGTAGAGCCATTATATTCGCATGCAATACTCTCCTTGGCACTTGTGGCGAAGTCGATGTCAGAAGCCTGCAGACGCAACAGACCCTTCTCAAGGTGGAAGCGAACCAGACGGCTGCTCTCACTTGAGAACGGCAATACGCGCTTCAAGGCACCGAGCATGGTCTTGCGGTCGGCAGTCAGACAGTTGGTGTTGTTGGTAGGAATCACCGAGTTGTAGTTGGGATAGCGACCCTCAATCAGACGGCAGCGGAACTCGCCTCCGTCATACTTGAACTCGCAGCTGTTGGCAGCAAAGCGCACCACAACATCGCCCTCTCCCTTGGCAAGTACACCCTTCAGCAACTGCGCCGGCTTCTGCGGCAGGATGAACGATGTAGGATCTTCCTCAGCCACAACATCGAGTATGCGGTTGCGCACCAGCTTGTGTCCGTCGGTAGCCACAACGGTAAGTCCGTCGGCCTTGAGGTCGAACAGAATACCACCCATCACCGGACGAATCTCGTCCTGAGCAGTAGCAAACAGCGAGCGTGAGATGTTTTCAGCCAAGAGCTGCTGGCTGAGCGTGAGCACAGTAGCGTCGTCGCTCATGGCTGGCATCTCCGGGTAGTCATCGGCAGCCAGGGCAGCCAGACCAAACGAACCGTTCTGGTAGTCGACAACCACCGACAGACTCTGGTCGTCGATAGTCATCTGAAGCGGCTGCTCGGGCAGCTCCTTCACAGCATTGAGTATAGTATGATTAGGCAGGGCGAAGCGTCCCTCGCCTGTGCACTCGTCGAGTTCTATAGTGGCCTGCATCACATTCTCCGCGTCACTTGCTGTGACGGTGAGGGTGTTGTTGGCAACCTCGAAAAGGAAACAGTCCAATATACTTATGGCGTTCTTGCCACCGATAACCCTAACGAGGGTCTGAAGTCGCGCATTTAGCGTTCCGCTTGATAATGTGAATTGCATTGTTCGTATGTTTTTATATTATTGTTTTGGGTACAAAGGTAATGAAAAATGCTTAAAAAGCAACACCAAAAACAAAAACTACAACAAAAGTTTTTCTATCTTGAACAATTTTATTAATTTCGCACTCCGATAAAATATATACTACGCAATTATAACACATTAAATACAATCAAAGACAAATGGAGATTCAAGGAAAAGTTATCGCCGTAATGGAACCGAAAAGCGGTGTTTCAGCACGTGGTGAATGGAAGGCGCAGGATTACGTCATCGAGACTCACGACGCTTATCCGCGCAAGATGGTGTTCAGCGTATTCGGTGCCGACCGCATCAGCCGTTTCAACATACAGTTGGGCCAGGAAGTGAACGTATCGTTCGACATCGACGCTCACGAGTACAACGGACGCTGGTTTAACAGCATCCGCGCTTTCGACGTGCGTCAGGTTGATCCTGCATCAGTAGGCATGCAGCCTGGTGTAGTTCCAGGCGCAGCTTTCGGCCCGGCTCCTGCACAGCCCGCAGCTCCGGCACAGCCTGCTGCTCCCGTACAGCCAGCAGCACCCGTAGCCGAGCAGAGTTCAGAAGACGATCTGCCCTTCTAAGCCGCCGACCGCTTAGCAACGACATTTCGACAAAACCAACCAAATAAATATAGCCCTCTTGCCTTCAGCATGCTGAAAGACAAGAGGGCTTTTCGTGTACAATATTCCTACTCTTCAATCACCCAATCTTCGATATTTCCAGTGGTAGAGTCGAAGTTGATGCCAACCTTGGAGACTGGCTTGCCACACAGGGCGAAACGCTGAGCATAGTTCTTGAGGTTGATTTGCTGCAATGCGGCCTGAGCGTTCTTGTTCAACTTCAGTTCGATGATGTATAGACGAGTGTGTGTCAGCATCACGATATCCAACCTTCCTTTTGGCGTATGAACCTCCACATCCACCACGTATCCCGTAAGGAGCGAGAATATGATGTAGAGCATCTGCTGGTAATGTCCCTCGTAGTTAGTAACATTGCAATAAGGCACGGTGCCGAGGAAAGTCTGGAGTAATTGTAAGGCTCCATCCATATTGTCCTGACGTATCAGTACAGACATCTGAGCGATGGCAACATCACCATTCTGTGCAAACATACCTTCCAGATAGTTAGGCAAGAGACTCTCGAACAAGCCGACCTTGATTTCCTTGTTTGGAAGGTCGAGAGTATAAAGCTTACTAAACTTATCATATCCCTTGATGGTAAGGTATCCGCTCTGATACAGCAAAGGAGTGATGGCAGTCATGTTCTCAGTCGGAGCATCAAAGGCGGAAGACTTGGCGTACATCTTGCTAATGTTTGTAGGCATGACCTTGAACTTACGCATCATTTTGATTAAATAGGTTGGCGTTCCCGAGGAGAACCAATAAGCTCCAAACTCTCTTGTCGAAAAACAGTTGAGCAAGCTGAATGGATTGTACACATCAGGCGATTTGGCAGAGAAATGATAACCGTCATAGTTTTCCTTCAATTCGGCAATCGTTTCCTCCCGAGTCAATTCTTGCGATTTTGCCAATTCGTCTATATCTTCCGACATCTGTGTCAGCAATTCCTCTTTGGTAATGCCACAAATTCCCGCATACTCATCACTCATTGAGATATTGATGATATTGTTAAGCTCACTGAAGATACTAACCTGCGAGAACTTCGTGATGCCTGTGAGGAAGACGAAACGAAGCTTAGCCTCGCTATACTTCAGCGGGCTATAAAAGTTGCGCATCATATTGCGAAGCATATCCAACTGTTCCTTCTCATGCACGACATCCAGCATTGGCGCATCATATTCGTCAATGAGCACCACCACCTGCTTGCCACTCTTCTCGTAAGCAGTATTGATGAGGTCTATCAAACGATTGTTTGCCCCTTTGACAGGTTTCGTGACACCCCATTTCTTTTCCTCTTCTTGCAGACGATAATCCAGATACTCTTCCAGTTGCTCCTTATCCATGTGCTTTCCACCGCTCATATCGAAGTGAAGCACTGGATATTCCGTCCATTCTTTTTCCAACTTTTCGATGGCAAGTCCTTTGAAGAGTTCTTTCTTGCCCTCAAAGTAGCTTTGCATCGTAGTGACAAGGAGCGACTTACCAAAACGGCGTGGTCGTCCCAAGAAGAAATAAGTACCGCTGGTATGGGCCATACGATAGATATATTCCGTCTTGTCGATATAGAGTTTGTCTTCCTTACGGATTCGCTCAAATGTCTGTATGCCTATAGGATATAACTTCAATGCCATAATTTTCTTGTATTTAACTTCGTTGGACTTTCAACCTTGTTGTCAGCATAAAAGTTGAAATAAAAGTCATTCTTGCATATAATATTTTGCAAAGATAGAAACAATTTTGACAAGAAGCAAGCCATAACGCAAAAATTGTAGGAGGCTATGGCATCGCCGCCGTAGCTTGCGTTGCAGCATGCCCAGTCCTTAAAATGGCATTTGTATGCACTCGCTGACATTCTCGTTCACCGACTTGCAATCTTGCAGAGCTTGCAAGTCGTCGATATGCTTGACAAGCCGGTCGTAGCTTGTCAGGTTTTCTATTTCCTCTCGCCGTGCCATACTGAGTCGGCAGAACTTCTCTTCCTGCTCCAGTCCTGCAAATCGTCTGCCACACAAGTTGGCTGCAATGCCTGTTGTAGAGCTTCCGCTGAAAGGGTCTAGAATCCAATCACCTTGGTTGGTTGATGCAAGAATCATACGAACAAGAAGGCGCAAGGGCTTTTGCGTAGGATGTTTGCCACACGTCTTTTCCCAAGTGCCTATAGCCGGCATACGCCACACGTCGGTCATTTGCTTGCCATCGTTCAGCTGTTTCATCAGACCATAGTTGAACTTATGGGCAACCTTCTGCTTCTTGCGTGCCCAAATCACAAATTCCGTAGAATACGTGAAGAAGCGACACGATATATTGGCAGGAGGATTGGTCTTCTGCCATGTTATCACGTTCAAAATCTTATAGCCAAGAGAAGTCAGACAGTTAGCCACAGAAAAGATATTGTGATAAGTTCCGCTAATCCAAATCGTACCATTGTCTTTCAACTTGTCACGACACAGTCGCAGCCACTCCATATTGAAATCCATCATATCCTCTTGCGACTTGCCCTTGTCCCAATCGCCCTTGTCCACGCACACAACCTTTCCACTCTGCAACGATATCCCTCCATTGGAGAGAAAATAAGGAGGGTCGGCAAATATCATGTCGAACTTGAAGTCAAACTCTTTGAGGAGTTTGAAGCAATCGCCATGAGCAAGAACAAAGTCATTATTAGGTGATTTGTAATATAATTGTACCATTAAAAATTAGTTTATCTTATTCTATTTTTCAGAATTCTGAAGTATTTCATCTATGAAATCTTGTAATGTACTTAGATTGTATATGCTAGGAATTTCATCATAAGCTTCATTCAATTGCTCTTTTGCCTTTTTCCAACCAATACCATCTGTAATCCAAACAAACTCATAACCATCTACTGAGTTTATTTTCTTGGCAACATCCATATAGGAACGTGGAATCTCAGTAACCTTAGAACCTTGAGTTCCATAATAATTCACTTCAACCAAATACTTCTTATATGGACATGATATTACGAAATCAAATCTTTTAGAATCTTTTTTTAAAACAGAATCAATTGCAGGCAATTTCTTTGATTGAACCTCGCGCTCATAATCAATCCCTGCATTATCAAATAGCATAGCAACTTTTGAAGCCATAATTTCACCTATACGATTCTTTCGACCATGAGTGTCTAAACCTGCTTCAACACCAAAGACATAATCTACAAGATTTTTTATATGCTTGTCTTGTAAAACAGTTATTAAACCAGAGTCTTCTATAAACTCCATAATATGGTCAACACTATCAAAGAAATTATATACAAGATATTCATTTCCGTCACGTCCCCATGCCTTTTTATGCTGATTCTTTCTAACTGCCAGAAGTATTCCCATAACAGAAAATGCTTTGGGATTTTCTTCCCAAAGCTCTTCGACTGCTTTACGCATATCTTTTTGACCTACCAAATAATTTAACTGAGTAAGTCTCATGGAAATAGTCTTTATATTATCTATTACCTTTTGAAAGTTAGTATAATAATTAAGTCCTATTTTGATTTCTGCCATTTTATCAAAAAAGACAGAAAAATCTTTCTTTTGCATCATAAGGTTCTTATTTTATCGATAAATCCTTGAACAGAAGTTAAGTTGTACACACTCGGTATTATTCCATACGCCTCTTGCAGTTTGTTCTTTGCGGATTTCCAACCTATACCATCAGTAATCCATACGAACTCAAAGCCATCCACAGAGTTTATCTTCGGTGCTATATCTGAATAAGAGCGTGCCACCTCATTAAGTTTTGAACCACCTCCACTATAGAAGTTGACTTCTATCAGATAGACCTTTGATGAAGTCTCAACTACAAAATCAAAACGTTTCTCATCGTCTCCCAAGACCTCTGTGATAGCCGACCATTCTCTTGAATATACTTCCTGTCTGAATGGAACACCTGCATTTGTAAAAATGTTCGCTACTGTATTCTCCATAACGTGTCCACTTCTGTTCTTTCTTGCGTTTGTATCCAATCCAGTTTCAATACCAAAGACATAATCTACAAGATTCTTTACCTGTTGATTTTGAAGGACTGCACCTAATCCCGTTTCCATTAAAAATGTCATAACAGAATCAACAGAAGTAAACATGCTTTCTAGGGGGACACAGTTACCTACTGTATCAAGGATTTTCTTCTTGTCACGAGTGCGAACAGCAATTAGAATATCCATAACAGAAAATGCATTCTTATCCCTGTTCCATATTGTTTCTACACCCTTTCGTAAATCGGATGCACCAATGAGGCTGTTGAGCATACACAAACTCAACTTTATATCTTCAACATTCTGTGAAATTTTATCAAAATCACAGAAGAAGTCTAATGTCTGGTTTGTCTCTTTTAGTTGAGACATAAACATATCAAAATCTTTAAACATAAGCCCTCCTTTTATAATCTTATTGTATAGGTTATTTTTACTTTATTATTTATCTATCTTAGTATTCATATAATTTCGAATCAACAACTCAGATATCTTTCCTCGTTTTGCACCATTTGCATTTACATTACGTGAGGCCATTACTCTATCTATATAATAGTTAGCATACAATACTTCAAAGAAATTGTCTGCTTCATTTTTTCCTTTACAATCAGAGTTACTAAGCATAAAGCAATGCCCATCTAGATTTACATGGTCACAAAATTCCTTTAATCTAACTTGTGAATCATCATTAAAAGCATCTTTTGTATAGTCATTAAAACTTGACGTATCACTAAGCGGACGATAAGGAGGGTCAAAATAGAACAAAGTATTACCTTGAGCATAAGATAAAGTATCTTCAAAATCTCCCTCCAATATTTCCACACGTTTAAGCAACTCACTATCTGTTCTAAGGGTATACTCATCACATATTTGCGGCTGTATATACTTACCCCAAGGAACATTATACAAACCTCTCTTGTTCACACGATACAAGCCATTGAAACAAGTACGATTGAGAAAGAAAAACTTTACTGTGTTCTCAATAGGGTCAAGATTCTTTTCGTTATAACTTTGACGTACAGCCATGAACATCTCACGTTTTGCCTCCATATCCGACAATGCGTGATATTCTGCCTGTATATCACGTAACGCAGGAATCAGTAGTTCTACGTTGTCACGTACTGTTCGATAACAAGTAATCAAATCAGGATTAATGTCATTGATTACTGCACGTTTGATATTTGGATGCTGTTGCAGCATATAAAACAACATAGCACCACCACCAATGAATGGTTCTATGTATGTCGCATTATCCCAATTATCAAAGTCAGCTGGAAGTTTGGCCTCCAGTTGTTCGATGAGTTGTCCTTTACCTCCAACCCATTTGATGAATGGTTTTGCTATAGTTTTCATTTATTATTCATATTTTCGGCTTACGATATGCCAGCCGTCGTAAATATTTTTATTTGCATCTGATGTATTTATATACAAATTTATATCAAAAAAGCTTAAGACAACCATAAAAGATCAATCTTTGGCTTTTGTTATCAAAAGAGATCATTATTGATATTTACAAATATTTAAGCATCAGATAAATAGCATTATTTATCAATATACGATAGTGTTAATAATTGATCACGCTATCAGAGTAAAACATTACTGTTAACTGTGATGAATACTAACAAATATACCAAAAATTATTAATAGAATATAAAGAGCGATTTATCTGACATTTGAAGTAATAATATTATTTTAATAAAGACAAACCGTAGGAGGCTATCGTGTGTTTTGATTTTTTAAATTGTTCTCGGCTACGCCTGCGATTGTGTACAGCCCTATCAACTGCACAGGCTATGACGGGGACGTCATAACCTCCTACGTAACACTCCACCACGGATTTCATTCTAGCCACACAAATATTGTTTGAGTTTGAATCAATTATAGTAGCCTGTATTTATGGGAGATTCGTGGTGATTCGCGACTTAAAAAAGTTTGCCCATTATGCAGAATGACAAATGGTTAAAGGGTGCGCGTCGGACGGGAGTCCGCCGTTCCGATGGTTTGCTTGCTCAGGTTATGGTGGGGACGCCATACACTCTAAAGTTTGCGTTGCCAATTGTTGCCTTATGATGATAATAATATTATCACTCGGGATGTCGAATGAACCATAAAAGTATAATGCAACGTTGTTCTGTGTTGTTTCTGTTGTCTTTCGGTTTGGAGATTTTTGTCAGAAACAGATCTAAAAGGTTATAAATATCCGACTGCAAGATCTAAGGTGATCTAAATGATTTGCAGATGTGCATTTGATCTACGACCTTTGCTCTCATATTACAACAAATCGATAAAGACAATGAATAAAGAATGGATTACAACGGCTGAACTTATTGCTTATCTGAAGGCTCATCCAGACGACGAGAAGGAATGCCGACTTTACTTGGGCCATCGTCTTGGCTCTACTCATTACTGGTATTGGGACGCTCAGAAACGAACGTTTATGCATACGCGCGACTGGCCCTTCTCGCCAATCAGTGAAAGCGAAGTCATGGAATGGTACGGCAACAGCAAATGGAAGATTGAACAATGAACAAACGTCGTATCAAGGCATGATACGATCGTTTCAAGACACAAATGACCGATTAGGGTTAAATGCACTATACAACGTTATTATTCTCGTTCGGTCCTCGTTCGGTTCTCGTTCGGTTCTCGTTCGGTCCTCGTTCGGTTCTCGTTCGGTTCTCGTTCGGTCTTCGTTCATCCTTCGTTCATCCTTCGTTCATCCTTCGTTCATCCTTCGTTCATCCTTCGTTCGGGATTCGTTCGGGATTCGTTCGGGATTCGAAGAACAATAAAAGAAGCTACGAAGAAGCAACGGAAATGTATCTGAGGCACAACGGAGGCATAACATAGGATGAACGAAGCCAAAACAAAGGCACAACGAAGCCAAAACGAAGCCTAAACAGAAGGAGTCCTTTTGCCTTTCAAAACGATTCGTTTTGCTCACCAAAAGGACTCCTTTTACAGTCCAAAACGACTCCTTTTAGACACCAAAAGGACTACATTCGGAATTAGGAGTTTTGAATTTTGAGTTTTGAATTAGTGCGCTTCGCGCATTAGGATTTTTTTGAATTTGTAATTGAGAGTTATCTGTTAATTCAACATTGAACAACTCAAAATCGGCAAAGCCGACCAATTCAAAACTCAAAACTCAAAATTCAAAACTCAAAAACTCTGCTTCGCCATAGGCGACCAATTCAACATTCTACATGTTTTTTTGCGGAAACAATACGCAATACTGGAATTTTTCAGTACTTTTGCTTTGGCTGTTACAGCAAAATATTGTTTAATAGAAATCATACTAATCCGTATATATGACAGGAAAAGACTTTGCATGCTCTTTGGCTACATGTATTGTGTCGCTGACTGCAAGCGCCTATGAAAGACCACAGGTTTGCACACTCCATACCAACTGGACCTTCTGCCAGGTGGGCGATACGCTATGGAGCGACGCCAAGGTGCCCGGCACCGTACATCAGGACCTGCTGAACCACAACAGAATACCTAATCCCTTTTACGGCATGAACGAGGAAGCCGTGCAATGGGTGGAAAACGAGGACTGGATGTATCGCACATCGTTCGTCGTAAACGAACAACAGCTCAGCCGTGACGCTGCCGTACTGGAAATGGACGGACTCGACACGTATGCCGACGTATACCTGAACGGTGCATTGATATTGCAAGCGGACAATATGTTTGTAGGACACAAGATACAGGTGAAGCCCGTGCTGCGCAAGGGTGTGAACCATCTGCTTGTACGATTCCGCTCGGCGGTGAAGGAGGTGCTTCCGCAACTGGCTACCAACGGCTTCGACTATCCTGCCAGCAACGACCATTCGCCATGGCGCACCAGCATCTACACACGCAAGGCTCCATACTCCTACGGATGGGATTGGGGCATACGATTGGCTACGTGCGGGATATGGCGCCCGGTGCGCCTTGTGTTTTCGGACGTGGCAAGGATTGAAGACTACTACGTATGCCAAAAGTCGGTGTCGGCAAACAGGGCTGAGGTGGACAACCGTCTGGAGATAAACAATGTCACTTCACGTACTGTAACGGCATTGCTCAAGGTGGACTATCACTACTCTGCCAACGACACGAAAGAAATAAGCAAGCGTATAGAACTGCACCCTGGAGAGAATACGGTCAGCCTGCCTGCAAGCATTGACTATCCGCACCTATGGATGCCCAACGGTTGGGGTGAGCCTTCGTTATACAGGTTTAAGGCATCGGTGACGGTAGACGGAGCAGAGATAGCCCGACAAGAACGAGAGGTAGGACTGCGCTCAGTCAAGGTGGTGATGGACGACGACGAACACGGCAAGTCGTTCTACTTCGTAGTGAACGGTCGCCCGATGTTTGCCAAGGGAGCTAACTTCATACCCGATGACGCCCTGCTGCCCAACGTCACGCCCCAGCGCTACAAGCGTATTTTTGAAGACGTAAAGGCTGCCAACATGAATATGCTGCGCGTGTGGGGAGGCGGCATCTACGAAGACGACGACTTTTACAGCGAAGCCGACCGCAACGGCATATTGATATGGCAGGACTTCATGTTCGCCTGCAGTACTTATCCACACGACCCGCTGTTCGTCAAACGCGTGGAGACTGAGGCAGAATATAACATAAAGCGTCTGCGCGGACATGCGTCGCTCGCCATGTGGTGTGGCAACAACGAGATATACGAGGGTATGCGCTACTGGGGATGGAAGAGAAAATACACAGCCGAGACATTTGCCGAAATGGAACGCGGATACGACGTATTGTTCCGTCAGTTGCTGCCGAAGATGGTAGAGCGTCTGGACAGCACCCGTTTCTATATGCACAGTTCGCCCTACGAAGCCAATTGGGGCAGACCCGAAAGCTGGAAGATTGCCGACAGCCACAACTGGGGTACATGGCACGGACGCAAACCGTTTGAGAGTTTCGACTCAAGCATACCTCGATTTATGAGCGAATACGGATTTCAGGCTTTCCCCGAAATGAAGACAATACGAACGTTTGCCGAAGAGAACGACTTTGAGCTGGAATCGCCTGTGATGAATGCGCATCAGAAGGCCACAATAGGCAATGCGCTTATCAAGCAGACCATGGGACTATACTATAAAGTGCCTGCAAGGTTTGAAGACCTTGTGTACATGGGACTGGTGCTACAGGGACAGGGCATGCGACACGGCATTGAGGCCCACCGCCGCAATAGGCCCTACTGTATGGGCAGCCTATTCTGGCAGCTTAACGACAGCTGGCCCGTGGTGTCGTGGTCGGCAATAGACTACTACGGCAACTGGAAGGCCCTTATGTATCAGTCGAAGAGGGCCTTTGCCCCTATCCTTATCAATGCCATAAGGGAGGACAACGACCTGTGCGTTTATCTGATTTCGGACGAACTGCACGACCGTGACGATGTAAGTATGACTGTAGAACTGATGGATTTCGACGGAAAGACACACGGCAGATGGACCTGCAACGGCAGGCTAACAGCCAACTCTTCCCTGCTCTTCATGAAGAAGCCTGTCGGCGAATGGCTTGGCAAGCAGGATGCTGCAAGCTCATTACTGCACCTAACTCTGAAGGCTAAGAACGGAGCGACGCTGGCCGACAATGTATATTATTTCGCTTATCCGAAAGAACAGAAGCTGCCCGAGGCAAGCATAGAGACAAGTGTAAAGAGAAGGGGCGACGAAATAGAAATGACATTGAAGACCGACAGACTGGCACGCGACATATTCATAGAGGTGCCAGTACAAGGCGTGCGCTTCACCGACAACTTCTTCGACCTTCTGCCCGGACAGCGTAAGACGATTGTCATAACCTCGACTGAAGGACTTTCGCTGAAGGACTTCACATTCAGACTGCACCAATTGGGCGGTGTAAGATAAAAAGGCAGCTTGCAGGCTTACTCCACTTCAACTACCGTCAGCACGCCGTCTGCCACCTTGAACCGCACGTCGCGACCGGCATACGACATGCCGTAGATCTTATTGGGGTCGTTGTGATAATGCGGACGAGGGTCGAGCGATAGTACTCCGCGCAAGGCTTCAAGCTGGGCAGACGTAAAACGCATAGCTAACGGCTGCGGAATGTCTACCTGTAGGCGCTGAATGGCATGGGTGTCGACGAAACCACTACGTGCATCAGGATGGGAATCGGCATAGACCACGTAGGGCTTGATGTCGTAGATGGGGGTGCCGTCCATAAGGTCGGCACCAAGAACGTGTATAAGCGGACCGTTGGAGGCATTGTATTCGACGTGCGAAAGACGCACCGACGAGAGTCCGAGGCGGTTGGGACGGAACGGCGAGCGTGTAGCAAACACTCCCATACGGGTGTTGCCGCCAAGCAGCGGCGGACGCACTACGGGGCTGACAGCAGCATGGCTGTTGGCAGAAAACTCCCACACAAGCCACAGATAGTCGAACGCCTCAATGCCTCGCAAGGCATCGGCATTGCGATACTGAGGCACAAACTCGATTGTGCCCTCCAGATTCTCCACCAGTCCACTCTGCTTAGGAACGCCAAACTTCGTGGCAAAAGGAGAATGAAAATAAGCTATAGGGTTGATTTGCATGATTTGAATTTTGAGTTTTGAATTTTGAGTTTTGAGTTATTCTCGGCTTTGCCTGCGATTAAGAATTAACGATTTTTGAATTCACAATTGAATAATTCATAATTGAATAATTCACAATCGCCGTAGGCGACCAATTCAAAACTCAAAACTCAAAATTCAACATTCGCGATTTCGCGCTATATTCCGTAGCTGAATCCGAGTGACACGTACTCCTTAAACTGGAAGAATCCGTATTTGTCGTCGCGCTTCACGCCGTCGTCGAAGCGCGGATAGAGGAAGAGGTTGCTCGAGATGTACTTGTTGACAACGAAGGTGAAGGTGTTCTCCCACTCCATCTGCATACGGTGGTAGGTGGTATAGCCATAGAGACGCGTCTTCCAGCGTACGTCCTTAGACATCTGCCATACAAGGTCGACTGTCACTTCCGAACCGAAGTCGTTCTTGGCATGACGACCTTCGTCGATGCCGAAGCGTGTGGCGAGTTCCTTGTCGCGCACATAAGTGAGATTGTAGGCTACGGGAGCAAGATGGATAGAACCCGTCATGCGACCCTTAAACCAGTTGACCTTGTAGTCCATACCGAGCGAGGGATTGACGTAGAGCGGCGAGAGGAAGCGCGAATACATCCTGGGGTCGTTGCTGCGCAATCCACGCATAAACTGGGTACTGGCTATGAGCTGGAATGTGTAATACCAATGCTTGGAGGCTTGCAGTCCGAGCTTGCTGGTGTAGCGTATAAGGTCTTCGGAGGCACGCACCGTGTGGAGAGTGTCACCACGAGAGTTTTGCAGTCCGAGACGCATCTCGAGCTTGTTGTTCCACTGGAATCGCTGCTTATTGTTGTAATTGGCCTGTAGAGTCACGGCAGCTATCATAGAGTAATTGCTCTCGCCACCCTTATACCAGTTGTCGGACACATAGTTCTGGAAGAGCTGCAGGCTGTAGTCGCCGCTGAACTTCCAGAAGTTGGGCTTCTCGACGTATATCTGCACGGGCGACACCACATCGTCATCGTCTACCTTAGGCGACACGAGGTCGACTATGTCGGTTTCGGGCTTGACGGGAGTGGCAGATGGCTCGATGATAGGGCCTACACGGTCGAGCTGGCTCTGCGTGCTGACCACGAGATCGGGACGATGCAGATAAACATCAAGCAGACTGCGGTCGAGCTCGGGAATGTTACCATCAAGCTTGAAGGCGTTGCCGACTATGCCGTGATAGAAAGTGAGGGGAACGAAGAGGCGGTAATAGCGGCCATCGGGTGCCGAAAGACTGTCGCGACGCATGGCGAAAAGCGAGTCGACACGCATGCGGCCCACCTGCAAAGAGTCGACATACGACCGTACAATGACCGGCACCGTGTCGGCATCATGCACCTTGGCATGACGCGAACGCACCTGTGCATCGGCATGACCCACAAAAAACAACATTGCCACTATGGCGATATGTAAGATTTTCATATGCATAAAAATAAATTAAATGCTGATAAATAATGGTGCAAAGGTAAGAATAAAAAATAAAAATTTTGTAGGTTTCGCATAATTATATTAACTTTGCACCTTGTATTTTTGTACGTATTAGAATATTTAATTCTTTATAATTTATATCACCGTGGCTGAAACAAAGTACATATTTGTAACAGGCGGCGTTGTGTCTTCACTTGGTAAAGGCATCATTTCGTCGTCAATCGGTAAGCTCTTGCAGGCAAGAGGTTACAACATCACTATCCAAAAATTTGACCCGTACATCAACATCGACCCTGGAACACTCAACCCTTACGAGCATGGCGAATGCTATGTGACGGTTGACGGAATGGAAACCGACCTCGACTTAGGCCACTACGAGAGATTCACCGGAATCCAAACCACCAAAGCCAATTCGCTGACAACTGGCCGCATATACAAGGCCGTTATCGACAAGGAACGCCGTGGCGACTATCTGGGCAAGACCATTCAGGTGGTGCCGCACATTACCGACGAGATTAAGCGCAACGTGAAGCTGCTCGGCAAGAAGTATGGCTACGACTTCGTGATAACCGAGATTGGCGGAACTATCGGTGACATCGAGAGCGCTCCATACATGGAGGCCATACGACAGCTCAAGTGGGAACTGGGCAAGCGAGCCATTAACATCCATCTGACATACGTACCATATCTGAAAGCAGCCGGCGAATTGAAGACCAAGCCTACTCAGCACTCCGTGAAGGAACTGCAGAGTGTGGGTATTCAGCCAGACGTTTTGATACTACGCACCGAGAAACACTTGGATGAGGGGATAATGAAAAAGGTGGCAGGATTCTGCAATGTCGACCTCGACTGTGTGATACAGAGCGAAGACCTGCCAAGCATATACGAAGTGCCCATAAACATGCAGAACCAGGGGCTGGACACAGCCATTCTGCGCAAGATGGGCGAACCTATCGGAGAGAAACCGTCGCTCGGTCCGTGGCGCTCGTTCCTCGAACGTCGCAGCAAGGCTACCGAGACGGTGAACATCGGACTCGTGGGCAAATACGACTTGCAGGACGCTTACAAGTCGATACGCGAAAGCCTCTCGCACGCCGGTACGTACAACGACCGCAAGGTGAACATCACATTCATCAACTCGGAATATCTGACCGAGGAGAATGTGGCTGAGAAGATAGAAGGCCAGGACGGCATACTGATTTGTCCGGGATTCGGACAGCGTGGCATCGAGGGCAAGATTGTAGCTGCCCACTACTGCCGCACGCACAACATCCCGACTTTCGGCATCTGTCTGGGCATGCAGATGATGGTGATAGAATTTGCCCGCAACGTGCTGGGCTATGCCGACGCCAACAGCCGCGAGATGGACGAGAAGACTCCGCACAACGTCATCGACATCATGGAGGAGCAGAAGAACATCACGAATATGGGCGGAACAATGCGTCTGGGTGCATACGAGTGCACACTGAAGCAGGGCTCGCGCGTGTTCAATATATATAATAAGGAGCACATACAGGAGCGCCACCGCCACCGCTACGAGTTCAACAACGACTTCCTGAAGGAGTATGAGCGCAGCGGCATGCAGTGCGTGGGACGCAACCCCGAGAGCGACCTCGTGGAGATCGTAGAGATTCCGGGCCTCAAGTGGTACATCGGAACACAGTTCCACCCCGAGTACCAAAGCACCGTGCTCCATCCGCACCCGCTCTTTGTCGACTTCGTGAAGACTGCTATAGAGAACAAGGCTGCGGCAGAGAAGAAATAATATTAATCAAAATAACTATTTAAAAAGTGGACAAAAACAACATCATCGGTGCCGTGCTTATAGCTGCGGTCTTCATCGGATACAGCGTCTACAGCCAGCCCTCCGCTGAGGAGAAAGCGGCTGCTGCACGCCAGGATTCGATAGAGAACGAGGCTCGCAAGAACGCCGAAAATGCTGCGAAACTGGCAGCTCAACAGAAGGTAGCCCAAGCCCAAGCGGCTGCTGAGGCTGACACAACTGCGCTTTTCCATTCCGCACTCAAAGGCAAAGCCACAAACGTGGTGCTGAAGAACAAAAGCGTAGAGCTTACTCTTAACACTAAGGGCGGCGTAGTATCAAAGGCGGTTATAAAGAACTTCACCGACTACAAAGGCAACCAGAACGTGACGCTTTTCGACAGCAATTCGCAGAGCCTCAACTTCGCACTGGCTGCCAAGAACGTGAACATCAACACCTCCGACCTCTACTTCACTCCGTCTAACCAGACCGATTCTACCGTCACAATGACCGCCACAGCCGGCAACGGCAAGGAGCTCGTCATCAACTATGTGCTCGGCAGCGACTACATGCTGCACGCTCAGCTTCAGACCGTAGGCATGGCTGGCGACTTCGCGCCGTCTGTAAGCCAGATGGACGTACAGTGGAAGGAAATGTGCCGTCAGCAGGAGCGCGGCTTCACATTCGAGAACCGCTACGCTTCGCTCACCTATCACAAGGTGGATGGTGGCACCGACTATTTGTCGGAGGCTAAGAGCATCACCGACGAGAACATCGAGAAGAAGATTGACTGGGTGGCTTTCAAGAACCAGTTCTTCTCGGCTGTGATGATTGCCAAGAACAACTTCGCCGAGAACTCGCTTATGACAAGCGTTCCGCAGGAGAAGGGTTCGGGCAACCTCAAGCAGTACGAGGCAAAGATGAAGACATTCTTCGACCCGAGCGGAAAGACTCCGTCTGAGTTCGACTTCTACTTCGGTCCGAACGACTTCCGCTTGCTCAAGCGCGTCGAGGCTGAGTCTACATTCGGCAAGGACCTCGAGATGCAGCGCCTCGTCTACCTCGGATGGCCGCTCTTCCGCATCATCAACCGCTGGTTCACTATCTACGTCTTCGACTTCCTCACCGGTCTGAACATCAACATGGGTATCGTGCTGATACTTATCACTCTGCTGCTGAAGCTCATCACCTATCCTATGGTGAAGAAGAGCTATATGTCGTCGGCAAAGATGCGTGTGCTGAAGCCGAAATTGGAAGAGGCTACAAAGCACCTCAACAAGCCTGAGGACCAGATGCAGAAACAGCAGGCAATGATGATGGAGTACTCGAAGTACGGCGTCAGTCCGATGGCGGGCTGTCTACCGATGCTCATACAGATGCCTATCTGGATTGCAATGTTCAACTTCGTGCCTAACGCTATCCAGCTGCGCGGCGAGAGCTTCCTTTGGATTAACGACCTCTCTACATACGACCCCATCATCGAGTGGAACACGAACCTCTGGCTCATCGGCGACCACCTCTCGCTCACATGTATCCTCTTCTGCGTGGCCAACATCCTCTACTCGTGGATGACAATGCGCCAGCAGCGCGACCAGATGGTGGGTCAGCAGGCTGAACAGATGAAGATGATGCAGTGGATGATGTTCCTCATGCCGGTCATGTTCTTCTTCATGTTCAACGACTACTCGGCAGGTCTTAACTTCTACTACTTCATCTCGCTCTTCTTCAGCGCTGCTATCATGTGGATCCTCCGCAAGACTACCAACGACGAGAAGCTCCTCGCTATCCTTGAGGCTAAGTACAAGGAGAACAAGGACAACCCGAAAAAGATGAGCGGTCTTGCTGCACGCCTCCAGGCTATGCAGGAGCAGCAGCAGGAAATGCAGCGCAAGCGCGAAGAACTGGAACGCAAGCGCAAGGGACTTTAAAAGAAATAGACAGTTGAGAGCTACATTAATTGAGAGTTGAGAGTTTAAAAACAACTCTCAACTTTATTTTTAAATATCTTACCCTAAACATACCTATAATGAACAAAGCTTTATCAATCGCTTTTTCAGGCGGTGCTGTTATGGGTCTTAGCGTTGTAGGTCTTGGTATTATTGGAATAAGTGTTATCTTCATTATTCTTAATGCCACAGGCGAAGTTACAACAGACGCAGTAAGTATTCTTACAGGATTTAGCCTTGGTGCTTCATCAATCGCTCTTTTTGCAAGAGTTGGAGGTGGTATCTATACTAAGGCAGCAGACG
>ERZ779669.335-NODE-335-length-29492-cov-5.409417_pt1 | contig 29492 bp, 28 predicted proteins | sample MGYA00511372_ERZ779669 | MGnify/ENA primary metagenome ERZ779669 (study PRJEB29588, sample SAMEA1967891) | human gut metagenome | biome: human gut; feature: human-associated habitat; material: faeces | place: Denmark | collected 2008/2010 ... | reverse complement strand
CACACGTAAACTCACGGATATACTTATGACCATTGGGGCTGAAACAATCGCCCTGATACTTGTGCAGACCCAGATTGAAGGGCGCACCATGCTGTATCACGGTCTCGTCAAATGAGGAAAGCAACACATGATTATCATCGTCCATCTCGGGAATGGGAATTACCAACAATCCGTGTTGCTTCCGGGTATTGCAATCGACAATCGTCGTACAATGGTAAGCTCCCGACCGATTGGTACGCAGCATCTCTTTGGGCAGAGATTGCAACAGATTGGTCATTATGTTTTTATCAAACTTCAAATAGCTCATATCTTATTTTAAAATATTATATAGAAGGTCTTTGACTATTAGATTTTAAATAAGAACGGAGATAAATATGGTTAAAATTATAGCGGACAGCACATGTGATTTGTCAGATGCTACATTAAAAAAATATGATATTGATATGTTGCCTTTATATATTCATATGGGTGAAAACGAATACAAGGACAGGTTAGAAGTTACAGTTGAGGATATTTTTAAATGGTCTGATCAATACAACACTACACCAAAAACTTCAGCACCTTCAATTGAAGATGCGCAGAATGCCATTATTCCATATATGGAAAAGAATGCAGATATTATTATGTTTGCCATTTCAGAAGATATGTCAACAACTGCCAATGTTATGCGACTTGCTGCAGACAATCTTGAATATGAAGATCATGTATTTGTAATTAATTCAGAAAGTCTTTCTACAGGAATAGGACTTTTAGTTGTGGAAGCAGCAGTTATGGCAAAGAAAGGGATGGAAGCAAAAGAGATTGTTGACAGAATCGAATCACTTAAGCCATATGTAAGAGCAAGCTTTGTTGTGGATACACTTAAATATCTTCATAGAGGTGGAAGATGCTCAGCAACATCAGCCCTTGTTGGTAGTGTGTTTAAAATTAAACCACGTATTTATGTTGAAAACGGCAAGATGGATGCCGGAAAGAAGTATCGTGGCAAAATCGAAAAGGTAATTCTCCAGTACGTACATGAAATGGAGCAGGATTTGAAAACGGCTAAGAGAGACAGGGTTTTTATTACTCAAACAGGATGCTCCACAGAAGTTGTGAAGTCAGTTAAAGATTATCTTAAAAATCTGGAGCGCACTTATTTGCAGCACCGCGCCAAAATTGAGCAGGTTGTTGCACGCGACAGCGGAAAAGTTAAAGATATACGCAAAAAACTTGAAAAAATTAAAAAATATGTTGACGATATGCTGTCATCGTTGTAAATTTATTAGTATATAATAATATGCTGCCCTTGGTACTGTTCCCAAAGGTAACACGCTTTGGGGACAGTATTTTTTGCGGCATAAAATATAAAGGAGGCACTTTATTTGGAAAAATCTGCTAAAAAAGAACAAATGGGAGGCATCCTGGGGCTGATTGAGCGTGTCGGCAATAAAATCCCGGATATTACCGTTTTGTTCATCGGCGCATTTGTAATTGTTTGCGTTGTGTCTGCAATTCTGTCGCAAATCAGTTTCGACTATGTGCACCCCGCAACTGGCAAACAAATTACGGTTAACAACATGTTAAGCGGTAAGGAACTGGTAACTTTAATGAGCAAAATGGTTACCAACTATGCTAACTTCCCGCCGCTGACAATGGTTATTGTGGCAACTCTCGGTATCGGTATTGCCGACGGTTCCGGCTACATTAACACCGGCTTGAAAAAACTCTTGTCTGTAACACCTAAATTTTTAATTACTCCGGTAGTAATTCTTGCCGGTATGGTCAGCCATCTTGGCCCGGATACCGGTTATGTTATCATTATCCCGATTGCGGCATATATGTTTTATGCAACGGGCAAGCATCCGCTTTCCGGCGTTGCGGCATCTTTTGCCGGTATTGCCGGTGCTTTTTCCGCCAACTATACCCCGTCTGCAATCGACCCTGTAATTCAAGGCTTTACGCAGAGCGCAGCGCAGATTATTGACCCGACTTATCAGGTTAACGTACTTTGCAATTATTTTTATGCGCTGGGTTCTACCTTCCTTGTAATTGCTTCCTGCTGGTGGGTTACCGAAAAAGTAGTTGACCCCTGGCTGTGGAGAACTTATCCGCTGCCAGATGACCTTGACCTTGGCAACGAAAACAATACCGATATTACTCCGCGCGAAAACCGTGCTTTTATGATTGCCACCGGCATTTTAATTTTAATGATTATCGGTTTGTTTGCAGCCCTTTATCCGGAAGATTCCCTGCTGCGTGCGCCTAACGGCGAAATTGCCAGCTTCCAGGCTCCTATTATGCAGTCCATTGTAGCGGTAATCTTTATTTTTGCAGCTGCTGTCGGCCTTGTATACGGTATTTTGTGCGGTAAATTCCGTTCTCCTAAAGATGTTACCGCCGCTATGGAAGAAATTACCAAAACCCTTGTGCAGATGGTTGTATTCTACTTCTTCGCAGCACAATTCCTGTATGCGTTTGGCGCATCCAATATCGGCGTACTGCTTGCGGTATCCGGCGCAGAATTTTTAAAATCGCTGGCTTTGCCGCCGCAGATTACAATTTTGGGCATTATAATTTTTGTAGGCCTGCTGAACCTTATCATCACTTCTGCATCTGCAAAATGGGCAATTTTGGCGCCTATTTTTGTGCCTATGCTGATGGCAGTAGGCATTGCGCCTGAACTTACACAGGCTGCCTACCGCGTAAGTGACAGTGCCGTAAACGTTGTAACGCCTATGTTTGCGTTTTATCCGCTGATTATACTCTACTGCCAGAAATACGTTAAAGAAGCAGGTATCGGTACGCTAAGCTCCATGATGCTGCCGTATACCATTACGCTGCTTGTAACTTTAACCTTCATGCTTTACTTCTTCTGGTGGTTTGATATTCCTCTGGGCTTCCAGGCAGATTATGTATATCCGCGGCGAATGTAATATTTAAGGAGGCATAATAAATTATGCAGGAAAAATTATTACAAAGATTTTTGCGTTATGTGGCAGTACCAAGCCAGAGCAATGCTGCCAATGCCAATGTACCTTCAAGTGAAGGGCAGCGCAAACTGGCAGAACTGTTAAAACAGGATTTGGCTGAACTTGGCCTTGTTGACCTTGAAATCAGCGAATATTCCGTACTTACCGGCAAACTGCCGGCTTACCTGCCGGAAGGCTGCACCAAAGAAGTGCCTGCCGTTGGTTGGTGCGCGCACCTTGATACTATTGACATTAATATGTCGCCCGAAATTCATCCGCAGGTAGTTAAAAACTATCAGGGCGGCGATGTATGCCTGAACAAAGAAAAAGATATCTGGATTCGCACGGCAGAACACCCGGAACTTGAAAAATACGTTGGTGAGGATATTGTATTTACCGATGGTACCAGCGTGCTTGGTGCAGATAACAAAGCTGCCATTGCCAACATTATGGTTGCTTTGGAAACCATTGTTAACGAAAAACGCTGTCACGGCGATATTTACGTTGCTTTTGTTCCGGATGAAGAAATTGGCCTGCGCGGTTCTAAAAAAATGGACTTCAGCAAATTCCCTGTTAAATTTGCATATACCATTGATTGCTGCGAACTTGGCGAAGTTGTTTACCAAACCTTTAACGCCGGCACTGCCATTGTTAAAATTAAAGGCGTAAGCGCGCACCCGATGAGCGCCAAAGGCGTGCTTATTAACCCGACACTGCTTGCCGTTGACCTTGTTAATATGTTTGACCGCACGCAGACCCCGGAATGCACGGAAGGCACCGAAGGTTATATTTGGGTTAAGAGCATTGTAAGCAACGATACTTATGCCACCGTTACGCTCGACATCCGCGACCATAACAAAAAACGCTATGAAGAACGCAAAGCGGAAATTGCCGCCAATGCGGAAAAATTGCAGGCTATGTATCCGCGTGCCGAAGTTACCTGCACCATGAGCGATACTTACGGTAATATTAACGATGCCGTAACGGAAGATAACAAATACTGCATTGATTATCTGTACACCGCAATGGAAAAACTCGGCATTAAGCCGATAACGCTTGCAATGCGCGGCGGTACGGATGGTTCGTTTATTTCCACCAAAGGCATTTTAACGCCGAACTACTTTACGGCAGGGCATAACTTCCACTCCAACTGCGAATTTTTACCGCTGGGCGCTATGGAAAAATCCTGCAAACTGACGCTGGAACTTGTAGATTTGATTTACAATAAATAAATTGTAAAAGTGTTAGTGTTTAAAACTTAATATTGTTATAGAACAAGCAAAGGATTATGCTGTAAGGCGATATGTAAAAACTGCGGCGGCTAAATTTGTGGTAAAATCCTTCGAGAGTCCGGTGCTATGCCCGGACGGAATCGGAGGAGCCGCAGCATTTTTATAGAGCCGCACAGTATAATCTTTGCATTGTGATTTGCGAAAAAGCCAAAGTATAATTTGAAATTTATATTTTGGCTTTTTTTGTTATGTCAGTATAATTTATAAAAATACGGTTTTATTTTTGTGTGCAGGCAGGAAATTAGAGAAAAATGCCGAAATATTTAATCAAACGATTGATTGAAAAGAGCGGTGATGATATGAAAAACGAAACAGGAAAAAGAGAAAAATTAATAATGTCTGCTATCGGTTTGTTTGCAGAATATGGTTATGACAAGGTCAGTATCAGGCAGATTGCGGCAGATGCAGGTGCCAACAGTTCGATGATTTCGTATTACTTTGGCAGCAAGCAGGGGCTTTACGAAGCAATTCTGCGTGAATTGATAAATAATTTTGATGAATTTATAGGTGTTTTGCGTGATGAAAAATTAGACCCGCGTGAAGGGCTGAGGATTTATACACGTTCTATCAGTGATATTTTTCACAAGTATCCGCCTGCCTATGTTAAACTGATATACCGCGAGGTGATTAAGCCGTCGCAGGTATTTCAAGATGTGGTTTTAAATAAGTTCAAAAGCAATTCTGCCGTGCTGCTTAAAATGATTGAGCGCGGCAAAGAGCAGGGAATTTTTTTGAAAACACTGGATGAAAAAACAGTGCTTTTGATGCTTATTTCTATCATAAACCTTTATTTTTTAACCAAGCCGCTGCACAGCATGGTTATAGAACAGGACGAAAGTTTTACCGAAAGCTATCTGCGGCAGGTTTTAGATATTTTATTGCGCGGAATTGAGGTAAAAGGCCATGACAAAACGTAAAATTATTACCGCCGTTATTGCAGTAATACTCATTTTGGCAGCAGGTGCCTATAAATTGTATTTGCAGGGCGAAGAAGCCAAAATACTTACCGGAACTGTTGAAGCTACAAAAGCCGATGTAACTCCGCGGCTGGGCGGCTATTTGCGTGAACGTACCGTAAAAGAGGGCGACAGCGTAACTGCCGGGCAGATAATTGCCAGGCTTGATACGCGCGAACTTGAAGCGCAGCTTGCCGAAGATGAAGCAAGCTTAGCCAAAGCCCAGGCCCAGCTGACCGATTTAATTAAGGGCGCGCGCCCGCAGGAGCTGCGCGAGGCGGCAGCTAAAACGGAATCGGCACTGGCAGATTATAACCAGGCGCATACTGACCGCCTGCGTTACGAAAAACTGTATCAGGACGGAGCCGTGGCACGCCAGCTGCTTGACCAGGCAATAGCGGCAGACGTAGTTGCCGAAAACAGTTTAAAAGCGGCGCGTGAACAGGAAGCGCTTTTAATTGAAGGCAACCGTGAAGATGAAATTGAAGCGCAGCGCCGTGAAACGCAGCGTGCGGCAGCAGCACTTGAAAATACAAAAATAGCATTGGGCGATATGACTTTATACAGCCCGGTAAACGGCGTTGTACTGACAAAAAATTATGAAGTGGGCGAATACGTAAGCGCAGGTATGTCGGTGCTTACGGTTGTGGATTTAAGTGACTGCTGGGTAAGGGTTTACGTGCCTTCCGATGTGCTTGGCGTTATTAAAGTGGGGCAGGAGTGCAGTGTAAAAATCGACGCTTATCCGGACAGGGCTTTTACCGGTAAAATTAAGGAAATCAGCGACAGTGCCGAGTATACCCCGCGCAACAGCATAACAAAACGCGAGCGCGCAAACCTTGTGTTTGCCGTTAAAGTGGCGCTGCCGAATGAGGAGGGCATCTTTAAGCCGGGCATGGTGGCGGATGTTTTAATAAAATGACAGTACGGGAACTGGCAATAGAAACTAAAGATTTAACTTGTAAATTCGGCGATTTTACGGCGGTGGACAGGCTTAACATTAAGGTTTACAGCGGCGAAATTTACGGCTTTCTTGGTTCCAACGGCAGCGGAAAATCAACAAGCATCCGCATGCTTTGCGGTATTTTAAAACCGGCCGGTGGAACCGGCATTGTGCTGGGGTACGACGTTGTGAAAGAACCGGAAAAAGTTAAGGAAAATATTGGCTATATGTCGCAGAAGTTCAGCCTGTACCTTGATATGACGGTGTTTGAAAACCTTGATTTTTATGCCGGTATGTACGGGCTGAAAGGTGAAGAAAAATATGCCCGCATTGAGGAAATGATTGAGCAGATGAACCTTAAAGACAAACGCAACGAGTTTTCCGGCAATCTTTCCGGCGGTTTAAAACAGCGTCTGGCGCTGGGGTGCGCAATACTGCACAAACCAAAGCTGCTGTTTCTGGATGAACCGACGAGCGCCGTTGACCCCATTTCGCGCCGCAGCTTTTGGCAGATAATCCACGCGCTGGCAATTGGCGGCACTACGATGGTAGTAACGACGCATTTTATGGAAGAAGCCGAACACTGCGACGAAATGGTGTTTTTGGATGCCGGGAAAATGGTTGCCGAAGGCAGCCCCAAAAAGCTGAAAGAAAGCATTAAAGGCACGCTGGTAAGCATTGCCAGTGATGATTCCATTAAACTGCGCGAAGAAATAAAAAAGCGTATTCCGGTGGAAGATGCCTATATTTTCGGGCGAGAACTGCGTGTGCTGGTTGCCCCGCAGGATTTGCCGCTGCTTTCGGACTGGCAGTATAAAATTATTGAACCGACAATGGAAGATGTATTTTCGTACTATCTTGATAAAAAGGGCGGTGGCAAAGTATGAACAGGCTGCTCGCTTTATTAAAAAAAGAATTTATCCAGATGCGGCGCGACCGCCTGACGCTGGTAATTTTGCTGATTATGCCGGTGGTGCAGCTTATAATATACGGCTTTGCCATTAATACGGACGTAAAGCATTTAAAAACGGCAGTGTTCGACCAGTCGTTATCTGCCGAAAGCAGGGAGCTTTTAAACAGCTTTACCGCCAGCGAATATTTTGACCTTATTTACATAGAAGACAGTTTTGAAGACGTTAACCGCAGGGTCGACGCAGGCGACGCCAAAGTGGGAGTAATTATTCCGCCCGATTTGGAAGAAAACTTAAAGCATAACCGGCAGACGCCGGTGCAGGTTATTGTAGACGCTACCGATTCCCAGTCGGCGGCTTCGGCCATAGCGGCGGCGCAGTCCATAGGCAATGTAAAATCGCAGGAGGCTTTGCAGGAAAAATACGGCCTGCACAGCAGCCAGACTTCGTTGTATGATGTGCGTGTACGCGCCTGGTACAATCAGGATTTTGTAACGGCGTTTTATATGGTGCCGGGCATTATCGGCGTTGTGCTGACAATGACCATGGTGCTGATAACCTCCATGGCAATTGTGCGCGAAAAGGAAAACGGCACGATGGAGCAGCTCATTGTAAGCCCGCTGCGTCCGTGGGAACTGATACTCGGCAAAATAATTCCTTATATTTTTGTCGGCTATGCACAGATAACAATTGCCTTGTTTGCGGGTATTATAGTTTTTAACGTACCGGTGCGCGGCAGCATTACCTTGCTGTATGTTCTGTCGTCGCTGTTTATTACGGCGTCGCTGTCGCTGGGTGTTTTAATTTCCAGCTGCTCCAAAACGCAGATGCAGGCCATACAGATGGGCGTGTTTGTGCTGCTGCCGAGCATTATGCTGTCGGGCTTTATTTTCCCGCGCGAATCCATGCCTGACTTTTTCTATTACCTGGGAAATTTATTGCCGCTTACGTATTATCTGCAAATTTTGCGCGGCATTTTGTTAAAAGGCAACGGGCTTGAGATTATGTGGCCGCAGGTAATGGCGCTGGTAATTTTTATTTTGCTGACGCTTGGTGCAAGCATTAAAAAATTTGTAAAAACATTGAACTGAAAATGTTATAAAAACCCTCCTGTATGTTATAATTTAGTTGTGTAAATAACAATATTACCGGAGGGTTTATGAATATAGGCGCAAGATTGGAAGCCATAGCGGCGCTGGTGCCGAAAAACTGCGTTGTGGCAGATATTGGCACGGACCACGCGTATTTGCCGGTGTGGCTTATGCAGAATGGCTTAATTAAAGCTGCCATAGCGGCAGATATTGCCGAAGGGCCGTGCAGGGCCGCACAAACCAATATCGGCATGTATGGATTAAAAGACAAAATAGAAGTGCGCCGCGGCAGCGGGCTTACCGTTTTAAAGCCGGGCGAGGCCGACGGTGCGGTTATTGCCGGAATGGGCGGCAGCACTATTGTGCAGATTCTGGAAGAATGCCCGGAAGTAGCCAAAGCACTGAAATTTTTAATAGTTCAGCCTATGGCAGGCGCGCCGGGGCTGCGCAGGTGGGCGTGCGAAAACGGCTGGCGCATTGCAGACGAAGCGCTGGCGGAAGAACCGCAGCATTTATATGAAATTATTATGCTGGTGCCCGGCAGCGAGCCTCCGCACAGCAGCATAGAATATGAAATTGGGCCGCGCCTTATTGAAAAGCGGCCGCCGCTTTTTGGCAGGCACATTGAAAGACTTTACGCCGCTTACGCAAGAATGCTTAAAAGCATGGCGCAGAGCAGTAAGGCGCAGCAGAGCGGTAAATATAAAAAAATGCAGGAGCTTCTTGCCGGATTGGAGGAATATAAGCATGAGTGCGACTGTGAATGATATAGTAAAAATTATGGACAGCATTGCCCCGCGCAATCTTGCCGAAGAGTGGGATAACGCCGGTTTTTTAATCGGGCGCGGCAATAGTTCCGTAAAAAAAATAATGGTAGCGCTTGACGTATCGCCGGAAGTTGTACAGCAGGCTGTTGGGCAAAAAGCAGATATGCTGATAACGCATCATCCGCCGATTTTCAAACCGCTTAAAAGCATCTGCGACAGCAGCTGGCAAAGCGATTTGTTGTTAAAGTGCATAGAAAACGGCATTGCCGTATACAGCGCGCATACAAGCCTTGACAGCGTGCTTGGCGGTGTTAACGATGTGCTTGCGGAAAAGCTCGGCCTGGAGAAAACCGTTTCGCTGGTAAAAAATGACGCTAACTGCGGTGCCTTGGGGCGCGTTGGTTATTTGCCGCAAAAAATGGAATTTGAAAAATTTGCCCAGATTGTAAAAGAGGCGCTGGGGCTTTCCTTTGTTACCGGCATAAGTGCAGGAAAAACTGTTTACAAGGTTGCCTTATGCGGCGGCGCCGGCATTGATTTTATTGCCGAAGCGCTTGAACAGGGCGCTGATACTTATGTGACCGGCGATATTAAATACCATGAAGCCCAGAATGCCGTATTCAGCGGGCTGAACCTTATTGATGCCACGCATCAGGGTACGGAGTTGCCGGTTGTGGCGGTGCTGGCCGACAAACTTTCGCTGAGGCTGGCGGCGGCAGGCTTTGCGGCGCAGGTTTTAACGGCGCGCGAAACTTTGCTATTTAAACAATATTAATGAATTGAGGTACAATAAATGATTAGTGATTTTAAAGCCGGGACAAAAATTTGCCAGTCGGTGCTTCTGCGTGTTCAGCGCGTGGGCACATCTTCCAACGGCGCGCCTTTTGCACGCGGGCTTGCGGAAGATAACAGCGGCAAAATACCGTTTATTACTTTTGAAGCCGGCATTGTTGAAAAAATGCGCGAGATGGACGGCCCTTCACCGGTAATGGTAAGCGGCAGCGTGGATATTAACAAATTTTCCGGTGAAATGGCTTTGCAGCTGGTTATAAAAAAATTAAGCGATATCGTTCCGGAGGATGATATCAGCAACCTGCTGCCGGAAGGCGATTTTGACCACGAAGCCTATAAAGATAAATTTGACCGCCTTATAAAAAGCGTTTTAACGCCGGGGCTGCGCCTTGTTTTGGATAATGTTTTTGAAGGCGCGGTATACGAACAGTTTTTGCGTAATCCGGCGGGAATGAGGCTGCACCACGCTTATATCGGCGGGCTGCTGCAGCATTCTGTTGATGTGGCGGTGCTGGCAATTGCCATGGCGGAATCCATAGGCGGCGTTGATAAAGATTTAATCGTTGCCGGGGCGCTTTTGCACGATGTCGGCAAGCTGCGTGAAATTTCTGCCTCCATGGGCTTTCCGTATACAATGGAAGGCAGGCTTTTGGGGCATATCAGCATGAGCGCGGCAATAGTACAGGAAGCGGCTGCCAAAGCGCGGGTTACCGGCCCTAAATTGCAGCAGCTGCTGCATATTATTTTGTCGCATCACGGTGAACCGGAAAAAGGCTCGCCAGTTGCCTGCGCAACCAAAGAGGCCTTTATAGTGCATTATGCGGATGAACTGGACGCAGTTATGAACCAGTTTAAAAAGACGGATAATAAAAATCCGTGGGAATACAATAAAATGCTGCAGCGTTTTTTAATGAGTAATGTGTAAGCAAATAAGGTGGTATTATGCTTTACCTGTTTTTGATTATAATTGTTTTGGGATTGCTGGCAGCTATGCTGACAGCCTTTGCTAAACTTATAAGGGATTTGGGAGAGCTTGCTGCTTTGCTGCGCGCTTCGGACAGCGGCACGGAAAATAATGCCGCGCAGGATAAAAACAGCTCCGCAGATAACAGCAGCGGAGTTGTGAATGACCACCCGTACACTCAGGACGATATTATTTACAAGAACGGGCATTATTACGAAAACGAAAACAGTGAAGACTGGGAAGAATTTGAGTACGAAATAAGCGAAGACGAAAGATTTAAATAATATTTAAAAGTTTATAAAACAGGTTTTTCCGGCGTTAATGTATGCGTGTGGAAAACCTGTTTTTATTTTTAATATATGTTGTTAATGATGTTACACAATAATAAAAAACATGAAATTAAAATGAAAAAGTTGCAAAGTTATCTTAAAGTTGCTATAATAACGGCGCTGAAGTTAATTTTATATAAATTAAAAATCTTAATGGTTATTGTATAAAATTACAGCAAAATATTTTATTCATTGGAGGAATCAAGGTGAGAAAGTTTTTAATGTTGTTAATGATGCTTGGTTTAATTTGTGTGAACGCAGCTGCTTTGGCAGGTGAGCCTGCTGCGGAAAATAAAGCAGTAAATACCGTACAGCATCCGCTCAGCGAACGGTTGAATAAAGCTGCTGCTGAAGAAAACGGCGCAAAGGCGGCGGTGCTGTATGTTAATAATGCCAACACAACTTATGACGCGGATATAGACAGGGCAGTTCTGGAAAACGTGCAGGCAGCACTAAAAACTTCTGCCTGTGAGTATATAGACGGAACTGAGTTTTTATGGCAGCTTAACGGAAACGGCATTGCCGATATTACTCAGGCCGAAAGAGCTGATATTGCAGACGTATTTAAAGGCAGCGGCGTTGACTACGTTGTGCTGGTGCAGGTAGAACCTTTCGTCCGCAAGGAAAAAGTAACCGTGTTTACGCTTGGCAAAGAGATGACGGCAGTTGTGCCTTTTAAAATTTTTGATGTAAAGAGCGGCAAATACATTTATAACGGTAAATTTACGGAACTTGCCAAAGACAGTTCCGTTATCGGCGATGTCGGTAACAAATCTGTCGCGTTAAAAGCGTTGGAAACGGTTAATGCCAAAATCAGCGGAGTAATTGCTTCGCGTCTGGCGCAGGTTAAAAATTAAATACTTGCAAGCCCATATTTTAACCCTTGACTAATTACAGGCTTTGTGCTAAAGTACTGACAGTATGAGTGTGAAAAGCAATCGCTGACGGCTTTGCCGTAAGAGGAAAGTCCGGGCTCCACAGGGCAGAATGCCGGATAACGTCCGGCGAGGGTGACCTCAGGGATAGTGCCACAGAAATGTGTACCGCCTGCTTCGGCAGGGAAGGGTGGAACGGTGCGGTAAGAGCGCACCAGCGGACGGGTAACCGGCCGGCTAGGTAAACCCCATTCGGAGCAAGACCAAATAGGGAAGGGATGAAGCGGCCCGCTGATCCTTCCGGGTTGTGTCGCTTGAGCCTGCAAGTAATTGCCGGCCTAGATAAATGATTGCTGCCGCTTTGCGGAACAGAACCCGGCTTATTGAGCACTCGTATTAAGAAATTAAAAGGCTGGCAGAAATGCCGGCCTTATTTTTTGCAAATTTTCAGCAGAAATTTAAAATAAGATGTTATAATATATAAGAAATTAAAATTAATGTAAAAATATTATTGGCTAAAGGTTGGGTTTTGACAGTGAAACGGATTTCATTTGTTGTTCCTGTATATAATGAAGAAGAAAATTTACATGAGTTTCATAAAAGGCTGGGCAAAGTTATGGAAGCCCTGCCCTATGATTACGATTTAATTTTTGTCGATGATGGCTCAAGCGACAGCAGCCATTTAATATTAGCCGAACTGGCTGAAAAAGACGAACATGTGCAGGTGTATTTCCTTTCGCGCAATTACGGGCACCAGCTTGCGCTGACCTGCGGGCTTGATAATGCCTGCGGCGACGCTGTTATTACCATGGACGGTGATTTGCAGCATCCGCCAGAACTTGTGCCGGAACTTTTAAAGCTGTGGGAGGATGGTTTTCAGATTGTGCAGACGGTGCGCACGGCAACGGAAGATGCCTCTTTTTTTAAAAATATTACGTCAAAGGCTTATTATAAAATTATTAATTCCATGTCCAAAGTGGAAATTACACCCGGCGGCAGCGATTTTCGCCTGATGGACAAAGTTGCGGTGGAGGCGTTCAGGCGTTACCGCGAACGTGCCCGTTTTATCCGCGGCCTTGTTAATACGCTGGGCTTTAAAGTGGCAACTTTTGAATTTACCGCTCCGCCGCGTTTTGCCGGACATTCTAAATACAATCTGCGCAAAATGCTGCATTTTGCTCTGGACGGCATTACTTCATTTTCAAATTTGCCGCTGCGCTGGGCATTTTATATCGGCATTGTGTTCGGTTTAATGAGTTTTCTGGTAATTTTACACGTTCTTTATGTAAAATATGTTGCAGATGACGCAGTACCCGGCTGGGCAACAATGACGGCCAGCGTACTCTTTCTTGGCGGCATTCAGCTTGTAGGCATAGGCATTTTGGGCGAGTATATAGGCCGCATTTTTGAGGAAGTAAAGCAAAGACCACTGTATATAGTAGGCAGACACCTTGGCAAACGGTAGTTCTGGTTTACAAAAGCGGCATTTTGTGCTATAATTTAGTTGTTTATAAAAGCACAAGGAAGTGATGCGGGTGATAAAAAAAGGGTTCCTTTGTTTGGCGTTGACATGTGTATTCTGTTTAGCAAACATGGCAACCGCATTAGCCTCGTTTGAATACGGGGATAATGGTCCGGAAGTCCTGGCTATTCAAAAACGCTTGGTTGAATTGAAGTATGAAATCAAATTGCTTGACGGTGATTTCGGTTCTGAAACGGAAGCCGCTGTCAAACGCTTCCAGGCGGATCAACAGTTAGAAGTTGACGGAATAATCGGTGAAGCTACCTATACGGCTTTGATGCAGAAACCTATGCCTCCTAACCGTTCCGGCAGGAGCGCTACTATAAGAAACGTTATTCGTGCTGCCTATGGTGTAATCGGTACACCTTATGTTTTTGGCGGAACGAGTGTATATGGCTTCGACTGCTCCGGCTTTACCCAGTATGCTTTCGCGCGTGCAGGCATCAGCCTTCCGCGTACTGCTGATGTGCAGATGTACAGCGGACGCCAGATTAGTGCCAGCCAGCTGCGCCCGGGCGATTTAATCTTCTTCAGCACTTATGAGCCCGGCCCGTCGCACTGCGGTATTTATCTTGGCAACGGACAATTCATCCATGCGGGTTCCAGTACCGGCGTAACGGTATCCTCCGCATTTACCGGCTATTGGGGCGCACGTTATTACGGCGCATGCCGCGTTATTTAAAAACATTAATAAACTATCAATAAAGCAGTGCTTTGTTGGTAGTTTATTTTTTATCAGCGTTATTATATCTCTGTTTTGTAATATTTTTGTGAAAGCATATTGCAAAAATACCCAAACAGCGCGATTTATTGTATAATAATGCTAATAACAGTTAATGGCGGTGGTAAAGATGGATAAACAAAAAGTTTTGATTGCTGATGACGAAGCGCCGATTAGGGAAATATTAAAAATTTACTGCGAAAAAGAAGGCTTTGATGTAATAGAAGCTGCCGATGGTGCAGAAGCCATTTTAAAGGTTCAGTCGGAAAAACCGGATATTATCATTCTTGATATTATGATGCCTGTGCTGGACGGACTTGAAGTTTGCAAACAGGTACGCAAAATGAGCGATATTCCTATTATTATGCTGACTGCTAAAGATGATGATGACGACCGCATTTTAGGCCTTGAAATAGGCGCGGATGATTATATTACCAAACCGTTTAATAACCGCGAAGTTATTGCAAGGGTTAAGGCCGTTTTACGCAGAAGCTCTGCTGTAAAGAAAGACGAAGCAGGCGGGCGTTCGCATATTGAATACCGCGGGCTCAGCATTGACATGGAAAAATACCAGGTTATTGCTTTCGGTAAAAAAATGACCTTTACCGCGAAAGAAATGGAACTTTTGTGGTGCCTGGCCTCCAATCCCGGCAAGGCTTTTTCGCGCAACCAGCTTCTGGAAACAATTTGGGGCTATTCCTATTACGGCGATACACGCACGGTTGATACGCATATTAAACGTATCAGGCAAAAACTTAATATTCCTTCCGATTCCGATTGGGATATTACAACCATTTGGGGCGTAGGTTACAAATTTGAGGTTAAAGATAAAAAATGAATAAATCTCTGAGTACAAGGCTGATGTACAGCTTCATGGCTCTGATAATGGTTATAGTAGTCGGCGTTACGGCAGGTATTTCCTATCTTATCGCCGATTATTTTTTTAAAACCAACGAGCAGGAGCTGGCAGAAAAAGGCAACGAAATGGCCGCTACGGTAGAATATTTTATGGGATTTTCCAACAGCATGGAAATGCTGAACCGTTATGTATTTGCCGTAGACAGGCTTGTTGGCGCCAGAATATGGCTGTTTGACGATAAATTTGAGCTTCTGGCTGCGTCCAACATCAATACAGATTATAAACAGGACGGTACACGCCCCGGCATTAAGGATTTAACCATGCTGGAAGGCTCTGTTGCCGAAATTGCCAGGGAAATAAAAAGCGGCAAGCTGGATACCAAAGTAATAACCATTTTAAAAGATGTATACAGCGGTAAATCCGTTCAGTCGCAAATCTACCATCCGTATTACAAAGAACAGGTAATGCTGGTAGGCGTTCCTTACGGCAAGCCCGGGCAGGCGCGCGGGGCAATTTTGCTGGCGCAGCCTTTAAGCGGGTTTGACAGCTTTTTGCGTGACATTTACATATATACTTCTATCGTTGCTATTTTGGCACTTATTTTAAGTATGTTCATGGTGCGCAGCCTGGCCAGAACCATCATCAAGCCGCTGGTTTCCATGAAAGACAGCGCCATGGCCATTGCTGCCGGTGACTATACACGCAAGGTTAACGTGCATGGGCAGGATGAAGTGGCACAGCTCGGCAAGGCGCTTAATGCCCTCGGCAACGATTTGAGTGCGTTTGTTGCCAAAACGGAACGCGCCGAAAAAATCCGCCGCGACTTTGTTGCCAATGTATCGCACGAACTGCGCACGCCGCTGACCATTATCCGCGGCTATAACGAGGCGATAAGCGACGGCACTGTTACCGATAAGGACATGATTCAGCGTTACCGCCTTTTAATTAACGAAGAAACAATGCGTCTGGAGCGCATGATAAGGGAACTGCTGGATATAAGCCGCATGCAGGCTGCCGACGAACTTGCGCCTGCCAAAATGCAGCCGCTGCCTTTGGGTGCTATTGTGCGCAATGTAGCGGAAAAACTCATGGTGAACGCCGTTGAAAGAAACGTTAAGCTGCTGGTGCATGTTGATGAAAAAATACAAATTATGGGCCAGGGCGACCAGATGGTACAGCTTGTGCTGATTATCGGCGACAATGCATTAAAATATACGCCGGAAAACGGCACTGTTACGTTTGTAACCGAATTGCAGCAGGATGGCAGCGTGAAAATGACCATTTCCGACCAGGGCCCGGGCATACCGGAAGAAGATTTGCCGTTTATCTGGGAACGCTTTTACAAAGTTGATAAATCACATTCGCGCAACGTGCCCGGAACAGGGCTTGGCCTTGCCATTGCCAGGGAAATTATCCGTATGCACGGCGCCAAAGTGCAGGTATTCAGCAAACTTGGTGAAGGCACGCGTTTTGAAATTACATTCCCTAAAGATAAAGTTATTTCGGAGTGATTGGAGGGGTAAACTTGAAACTTGCATTATTGCAGATGGAAGTTCTGGAAAAAAATAAAGCAGGCAATGTGGAAAAAGCCTGCCATTTGTTAAAGCAGGCCGCGCCGCAGGCTGATATTGCCGTGCTGCCGGAAATATGGACAACGGGTTATTCGCTGGGGCATTTAAGCAAAGAGGCGGAATATCTTAACGGGCCGGTAATTGAAGAAATCAGGAGGATTGCCGCCGCAAACAGCTGCGCCGTTGTTGCAGGTTCAATTCCTCTGCGCAAGGGCGACGGCAATGTTTATAACACTACCGTTGTTATAGATAAAAACGGAGAGATTGTTTTCTGTTACAGCAAACTGCATTTGTTCAGCATGTTTAATGAACAGCGTTTCTTTAAGCCGGGCAGCGATTTTAGCGCGTATGAACTGGAAGGCGTAACCTGCGCTTCAACAATTTGCTATGATTTGCGCTTCCCGGAATTATACCGCCATATGGCCATGCAGGGCGCAAAAATAATTTTTGTTCCGGCAGAATGGCCGAAAATACGCGGCGCTATCTGGGATTTGTTCCTGCATGCACGCGCACTGGAGAACCATACCTTTATTGTCGGCGTAAATTGCACCGGTAAATTTCATGACCAGAAATTTTACGGACATTCTTCGGTAATAGACCCGTTCGGCAAAGTGCTTGCCGTTGGCGGCGAAGAAGAAGAAATTATTTACTGCGATATTGACCTGGCGCAGGTAGATAAAGCCAATGAATATATGAATGTGTTAAAAGATGTTAGGCCGGAGCTGATAAAATGAAGTACAAAATTTTGAGCATGCTGCTGTGCCTGTGCTTTTTTGCGGCCGGGCATGGCTGGGCAGCGCCTGCTTTTGAACCTAAAGACTGCCCGAAAGATTTAAAATATATTTTGGGTATGTATTACGGCAACGGCGAAATGTTTTTGCTGCGCGAAAATAACGGGGAAGTTGAACTGGTTTACCGTTTCGGGCAGAATGATTATACTTTTGCCGGTAGTAATGTTTACCCGCTTTATAAGGAACATTTTGATTCGTATACCATAAATGAAAGCGGGCCGCTAAATCATTTGGATGCCGCAGTACGTATTGAACGCAGCCGCGAAGGCTACGGCGTAAGCTGCAGTGTTGGCGGCAACCGTTACAGCCGCCGCTTTTTTGCCGGTGAAAACGGTAGGCCGTTCCGCTTTGCACCTGCAAGTGACTGGCAGGCATTAAAAACTGCGGCAGACGCTGCTGTAATGCCGACGCAGCTTGGCACCGGGCAGCAAGCACAGCTGGTTGATTTAGCACAGGCCGTACCGGGGCTTAAATTTGATTTGCGTTATGCGCAGGCAGATAACTGCTTCGGTCAGGCGCTAACCGATGACCAGCGGGCATTTTTGGATGCCGACGCTGCACAGGCACTGGCGCAGGCACAGCAATATTTAAAACCCTATGGCTACGGTATTCTGGTATGGGAGGCTTACCGCCCGTGGTCGGTTTCCAAACTTGCCTATGACGCCCTGCCGGCAGATAAAAAATCCATGCTGCCCGCGCCGGAGGTTGGTTTCAGCCATAATACCGGGCGCAGTATTGATGTAAGCCTGTATTTGCTTGCAACAGGCGAAAATGCCAGTATGATCAGCGGATTTGATGAACCCTCCGTGCGTCAGTACGCATCTTTTGCGGGCGGCACAACGCTTGAACGCTACCGCCGTGATTTGCTGCGCAGCGCCATGCAGATGGCAGGCTTTACGGCAAGCGAAACTGAATGGTGGCATTTTGATTACGGCGATATCAAGGGATTTGCACATTTGAATGTAAAACCGCAGTAACAGGCATTTACAGTATCTGTAAATGTGTTATAATATTTACGAAAAAACATAATTAATTATGAGGTGACATATAATGAACGTTTATGATTGCGCTAACGAACTGGCTAAAGCATTAAAAGAAAGCCATGAATTTAAAAAATTACAGGAAGCAAGAGTTGTCCTTAAAAAAGATGCTCAGGCTGAAGAACTTGCCAATGATTTTATTAAATTAAGCTCTGAAATTGAACTTGCCAAATATCAGAAACAGGAAGTTGACAAAGAAAAAGAAGAAAAGCTGCAGAAACTTTCCTCTTTATTAAGCCTGAATCCGACAGCCATGGAATATCTGCACGCGTTTATGCGCTTCCAGATGATGATGGCCGATATTACCAAAACGATTAATGACGTTGTAAAGGAAGCTGTCGGTGAATAATTCCGTTAATCTGTTAGCAGAAGTTTTAAAAGAAAAAATGCCCGGCAGGGTTTATTGCAGTGAACCAATGAGCAGGCATACTTCGTTTAAAATCGGCGGTCCGGCAGATGTGCTTGTGCAGCCGGAAAATTCGGAAGGGCTTGCCTTTGCCCTTGCAGCTGCCAAAGATTACGAAGTGCCGGTAACAATTCTCGGCAATGGCTCCAACGTGCTTGTGCGCGACAAGGGCATCCGCGGGCTGGTTATTCAGCTGGGCAATGCACTTAAAAGTTTCCGGCGTGACGGTAACAGGCTGTTCTTCGGTTCCGGTTATTCGCTGGCTTTGGCGTCACGCAAAGCGTGGGAATGCGGTTTAAGCGGCATGGAATTTGCCGTGGGCATTCCGGGAAGCATTGGCGGCGCCGTTTACATGAATGCCGGTGCGTATAACGGTGAAATGAAAGGCGTTGTGGAAAGCGTAGCCGTTATGGATATGAACGGCAGAGAGTTTGTGCTTTACGCTGCGGATTTGCAGTTTGGCTACCGCAAAACAAGTTTGCAGGAAAGCGGCTATATTATTACCGAAGTTTGCCTTAATATGCAGCCCGGCGACAAAGACGCCATTAAAGCAATGATGGACGATTTCAGCAGCAGGCGCATCAGCAAGCAGCCGCTGGAAATGCCAAGTGCCGGCAGTATGTTTAAGCGTCCGCCGGGATATTTTGCCGGAACGCTTATTGAAGAAGCCGGATTGAAAGGCTATAAGGTTGGCGGCGCGCAGGTTTCGCCCAAGCATGCAGGTTTTGTTGTAAACTGCGGCAACGCTACGGCGGCAGATGTTTTGCAGCTGATAGCGGACGTGCGCAGAGTAATTATGGAAAAAGCCGGTGTGGAACTTCATCCGGAAGTGCTGGTTATCGGCGAAGAATAAAAAATTTTTCAAAGAGCGGCTGCAAAGCCGTTCTTTTTTATACAGGGCAGCGTTATTGTAGTTGCCCGCTTGTATATGTTATAATAAGCTATTACAGAAAGAGGTATTTTATAAAGAATGGATAATGTTTACGATTTAGTGGAAGATTTTTACGGGCATGACCCGGGCTGGAATTTTCTGCTCCGTCGGGAATACGCCGAGGGCTTTCTGCGTATAGAAGCATGGCATGGAAAAACGCCGGAAGAATTGTATGATATATGGGACCAGCTGACAATGCTGTGCCTTTACCTTGGTAATACGGAACTTATGCTTGGCGATATGAGCGCGGATGATTTTGTGGACTGCATTGCCTGGTGCGGCCGCAACGTATCCGAATTTGATGCCGATTATGAGCATACAAAATATTTTCTGGATACCTGCGTGAGGCTGTACGCCTATTTGCAGAAGAAAAATGTAATTTCTGACGCCGGTGCTCCGCTTGAAGCGGAAGAAAAACTGCTGGCAGGCGGAAAAATGAATATTGTGAATCCGGACGGCAGTTTTACTGATGAAAATAAAGACCGCCGCTTGTTTACGGTGCCGGATGCTTCCAATAAAATATTTTTAAACGTAAATGAACGGATGCAGGAAATTTATGCGGCAATGCATGAATTTTTTACTGAAAGCAGGTTCAGTGTTGATTTGGAACGCGCTTCCGTGCTGTATCATGGAATTTTTGGCAATGCCATTAACGAGTCGGCAAAAAGCAGGCAGGAAGCCTTTAATTCATTTTGGGATTATTTTTTGCTTGATTACCGTTTAATGCTGCGCGATATGCACCCGCTGGAATATTTTTACGAAACTGTATGCAGCAGTGACAGCCGTTATTACGATGCAGGCTTTGCCAAACGCAACAGCGATATTTTAAGGGAAATTATTTCCGCGCGCCTGGTGCTGTTTACCGTGGAAGGTTTTGGCGAAGAAGGCATGTATTTATGCCGCGATTTTCTTACAAACGAAACGTATCAGCTTAATTTGCCGTTAACCGAAGATATTGATACAACTGATATGCTGTTTATCGGGCATTTATTTTACAACGATAATATGCTTACAGAAAATATGCGCGGCTACAAGATAGACAATATAAACGCTTTATGCCTGCGCGATACTTTAAAACGCGCTTATAAATGGGTAAGCGTACAGCAGAAGGAACCTGACTGGCAGTGGTTCAGCGAGTATTATCCCATGGTGCTGCGCAATATGCTGTTTTTATATGCGGCAGGCATTGCGCATAAAAACTTTAACAACTATACGGAACATACCGCATTTGCGGCAGCGCCTTACAATGATGAAACGCTGGTTGCAGGTATTTTAAAAAATATTATGCTGAAAAATTACTTTGCGCTTGCAGATGTGCGGCTGGCAACGCAGATGTGGTGCGATTTACAGGCTGCTGGTGCAGAGTTTGCTGCTTACAGCGAAACGGTATGGGCAGCAGGCATAATTTATACATTTGTAAAACTTAACGGTGCCTATACTTTCTTTGATGAACGCATTGCCGGTTTTTGCGGAACGGAAGTAGCTGCAATGCAAAAGGCTTCCGAAACGATATGCGAAGTGCTGCAAATAGAGAAGCATGACCCGCGTTACAGCAATGAAGAAGGCATTTTGGCAATGCTCATGAGTGCTTACATGTAAAGGAGAACTTTATGAAATGTAATTTTTGCGGCAGGGAAGTGCCTAAAGGCACTGAAGAATGCCCATATTGCCATTACAGATTCGAGCAGGAAGCGACGATACTTAATCCGCGTGAGCGTGATGAGTTTGAAGGCGTAACCATTGACGAAAGCGGTTATGAAGAAAACGCTGCCGGAAATAATGGCACAAGAAGCCCCGAATACAGGCAGACTTACGAATACCGCAGCGAAGAATACAGCGGTGCGCGCAGCGGCAGAGGCCCTAAAATTTACGTTAAAAACCTTGGCTGCGGCGGTGGGCTGCTTACAGCTTTGCTGGTTATCTGCGTACTGATTGGTTTGTTTATTTTCTTTATGCCGCTGTTTGTTATAATAGCAGGCATTGGCCTGATTTATTATTTCATCAGCAGCTTTTTAGGATGATAACAAAAAAACTGCGCTTCAATCCGTATAAAACGGAAAGAAGTGCAGTTTTTATTTTGCGCGTAAGTTTTACAAAATTTCGTCGCGGACAAGCTGGTTAATCATTTTTTGTTTGCCCAGAACCCATAATAAATCGCCTTTTTCGAATACAAGCGAAATATTGGGGTTTACTATGGTGTAGCTGCCGCGTTCAAGCCCGATTACAAGACAGTGCCATTTATTGCGGATATTGGTAGATTTTATAGACTTGCCAAGCAGCGGTGAATGTTTGTCAACCGTAATGGCGCAGGGCATGAATGCAATATCGTGGCGGCCTTCAGCTTCGTTAACAAGCATAAACTGGCGCATGCTTACTGGAGAATCGAGCATGGTAAGGCCAAGATTTTTATTTTTTATGGCGGCATTTAAAAGTTTAAAATGCGCTTTAGTGCCGATAATTAAAAGTTTTGTTCCGGCAGTGATTGTAAAGCTGCCGCCCGGCATATCGTGAATCTGCCTGCCGGTATCGGCCTGCAAAACATTACAGCCGTAAGATTCGCGCAGGGCGAGGTTCAGCAAGGTCTGCCCGGCAGTAACGGAACCTTCTTCCACTTTGTAGTGGGCTAACTGCAAATCTTCGTCAAACCAGCCGTAAGGTGTGTGCTCGCCCGATTCTTTTAAAGCCTGGCGATGTTTTAACATATGGCGCTCGTTAAGGTTAACCAAAAAGCGCGATTCCATCCGCAGGTATTCGCCCATCAGCCAGTCGGAAGAAGAAATAAAGTAAGCCGTAATTAAAGTTGCGGCGGCGGCAAAAAATTCAGAGAGGTTTAAAATCCAGGCAAATACAAAGAAGATAAAGCCTGCGGCGGCAATAATTTTTAGTAGGATGAGCACCATAAGCGGGATATGGTTGCTGCGTTTTTCAAACCACAGTACGGAAAACAGTTCCGAGCGCCTGGTGCGGTTAACAAGGATAGCACGCAAAAACGGCGCCGCTATAATGAAGGTAAGCACGGCGGTAATAATATCTGCATAAGGCAGTTTTAAACTATCGCGCAGGTAACCGCTTAAATAATATTCCGCAAACAGCGCTATCGCCGTCAGCAGTGTTGTAAAAATCAGCATGCGCGTAAAATATTCCCGCAAAAAATTGCTCCAGTCAGTGGTGGCTTTGGTACTGATATTTTTTTCAGTGTAACGGTCAAGCCAGTCGTTAACACGCTGCGGCAGCAGGCGGCGGATAATTTTGTAAGCCGGGTCGGCAGCCATAATGCAGAACGGCGTGGTAAAAGTCGTCATAACGGATACGGCAACGATAATAGGGTAAATAAAATCGCTGATAACACCGAGGCTCATGCCCAAAGAAGCAATAATAAAGGAAAATTCGCCAATCTGCGCCAGGCTGAAACCGCACAGAATTGAAGTTTGCAGGTTTTGCCCTGAAAGCAGCACGCCGCCGGCGGAAAAAATAAGTTTGCCGGCAATGGTAACAACAATAAGCACAATAATGGGCAGCCAGTATTCCAAAAGCAGTGCCGGGTCTACCAGCATACCAACGGATACGAAGAACACTGCGCCGAAAATATCTTTTACCGGGGTGAAAAGGTGCTCGATTTTTTCGGAATTCGGCGCTTCTGCAATAAGCGAACCCATTATAAAAGCGCCAAGCGCGGCGGAAAAGCCGAGATGCGTTGCCAGAACAACCATGCCTAGGCAAAGGCCGATGGAGGTAACGAGCATCGTTTCGTTATTCATCAGTTTCAGCGAGCGTTTATAAAAGGTTGGAACAAGGTATATGCCAAGCACAAACCACAATACCAGAAAGAACAGCAGGCGCATAACGCTGGCCAAAAGCTCTGTGCCGGAAATGCCTGCGGAGGCAGCAAGTGTGGAAAGCAGAACCATCATGATAATACCGGCAATGTCTTCTACAATTAATATGCCAAAAACCATTTCGGTAAAGCGTTTGCCTTTCATTTTTAAATCTTCAAAGGCTTTTATAATGATGGTTGTGGATGACATGGAAAGCATGCCGCCCAAAAACAGGCTGTTCATGTGGCTCCAGCCCATAAGCGTGCCAGCGCCGTAGCCAAGTGAGAGCAGACCGGCAATTTCCACTATGGTTGCAATAAAGGCGGTATTGCCAACTTGTTTCAGCTTGTTGAAGCTGAATTCCAGCCCAAGTGAAAACATTAAAAAGATAATGCCTATTTCCGACCAGGTGTGGATGTTGTTAAAATCCGTAACCGTCGGGAAAAAGGAAAAATGCGGGCCGGTAATAAAACCGGCAACGATGTATCCGAGTACAAGCGGTTGATTGAGCTTTTTAAAAAGAATGGTAGTAATACCTGCTACCAGTAAAATCATAGCGAGGTCGGAAACGATTGGTGGTAAATGCGCCATCTAAGGTTCCTCCTTACTTTTGTAAAATAAGATAAGCGACAAATAAAAAGAAATGTTGTATAATAAAATAGGTTTAATGTTTATAAGCGGCAGGAAAAAACGCCGCTATATTATTATACAATGACACAGTGCTTTTTAACAAGGCATACTGTTTGCAAAATATTTGAAAATACGGAGGCAAAGCATGAATACAGATTTGATTTTGATTAACGGCGATATAGTTGACCGTAAAGAAGGGCTTATTGAATACTGCGACCGCGGGCATCAGTTTGGCGACGGTGTTTTTGAAATTGTGCCGGTTTATAACGGCAAGGTTTTTGGCATGATTCCTCACATGGAAAACCTTTTTACTTCCGTAACGCGTTTAAAAATACCAGCCGTTTATATGGTGGAAGAACTGGTTGAGTTTCATGAAGCGTTAATAAAGGCCACCGGTATGGAAAACGGCGAAATTTATACGCAGGTTACACGCGGCAGTGCGCCGTTCGGGCTGGCTTTCCCGGAAATGAGCGTGCCGCAGCTTGTAATGCAGCCTGTTTTTACAGACCGCTCTCAGCTTGCTGAAGCGCAGCAGAAGGGTGTAAAGCTCATTACCGAAAAAGACCTGCGCTGGCAGCATTGCGACGTTAATACCTTAAATCGCCTGCCGGAGGTAATGGCACGCCAGAAAGCCGCTATCAGCGGCGCGTTTGACGCTTTGTTTGTGCGCGACGGAAAAATTACCGAAACCACCGAAAGCAGCTTTATGCTTGTAAAAGATGAAGTTTTGTGGACGGCTCCGGAGAATGAAAACATTCATAAAAATATTACTCGCAAAGTAATTAAAGAACGCCTGGCGCTTGATTTGGGCATGCCGGTTGTAGAGAAAAATTTTGACGTGGATTTTGCGTTAAAAGCAGAAGAAGCCTTTATCTGCGGGCCGCGCTGCGAAATTGTGCCCGTAGTTAAAATAGACCGCAAACTGCTGAACGACGGTGAAGTGGGCAAAGTAGTGCCGCAGCTTTTAGAGGCTTATAAAAATTTTGTTGCCAAAGAATGCCCGGCAAGGTAATTAATTATGGATAAAACTTTAGTGCGCGGGGCAATGCTTATTGCTCTGACGGTTGTTTTGCAGTCGCTGCGCCTTTTTATACCGCTGCCGCCAATGGCAAGCATGTTTTGTATAGGTACGCTTGTTAATATGATGCTTGCCGTTACAGTGCGCCTTGCTGGTTTAAAACCGGCGCTTCTTGCAGTTGTGCTGCTTCCGTTTTTCGCATATTTGCAGGGGCAGCTGCCAATACCGCTTTTAATACCGGTAGTTATCGGCGGCAACGCCGTGTTTGTGCTTATCTGCCATTGGGCATGGCACCGCGGGCTTATGCTGGCGCCGCTTGCCAAAACAATCTGCATGTTTACGTCAAGCCTTGTGCTTTTAAAAGTGCTGGCGCTGCCTGAAAAAATGGTATTTGCCATTGGCTTTATGATGGGCTGGCCGCAGATGATAACAGGTATTTGCGGCATATTGCTGGCACGGTTAATTACAAAACGTACCGCAAACTTTTAGGGGGCATTGTTATGGATACAAGAGTGGTACTTTTGGGCATTATTGTAGAAAACACTGCCGCTGTTGAAGAACTGAATGCTATTTTGCATAATTACGGCAGTTATATTATCGGGCGCATGGGGCTGCCTTACCGCGAAAAAAATCTGCATATTATCAGCATAGTTCTTGATGCGCCGCAGAACATTATCAGCGCGCTTGCAGGAAAAATCGGCATGCTGCCGGGAGTTACGGCCAAAGCGCTTTATGCCGGAAAACAGGCTTAGTCCTTAATGCCTTAGGGCTTTTTTATAGGAGAAATACTGACAGGGAAGGTTCGTCCTGACCTTTAAGGAGGAAAATCAAATGTATGATGCAAAATCAATGAAGGCCGAAGAATTTATTGACCATAACGAGATTATGGCAACATTGGAATATGCCGCAGCCAATAAAAACAATGCTGCCCTTATTTCCGAGATTATTGAAAAGGCAAAACTGCGCAAAGGCTTAAGCCACCGTGAAGCAGCAGTACTGCTGGACTGCGAACTGGAGGATAAAAACGCGGAAATTTTTGCGCTGGCAGAACAGATAAAAAAAGATTTTTACGGCAACCGCATTGTTATGTTTGCACCGCTCTATCTTTCCAATTACTGCATTAACGGCTGTGTGTACTGCCCGTATCACAGCGTGAATAAACACATTGCCCGAAAAAAACTCACGCAGGATGAAATCCGTGCCGAAGTTATTGCCTTGCAGGATATGGGGCATAAACGCCTGGCACTGGAAGCCGGTGAAGACCCGGTTAATAACCCGATTGAATATATTCTTGAATCAATTAAAACAATTTACAGCATTAAACATAAAAACGGCGCAATCCGCAGGGTGAACGTTAATATTGCCGCAACTACGGTTGAAAATTACCGCAAATTAAAAGAAGCCGGTATCGGCACCTATATTCTTTTTCAGGAAACCTATCATAAAGAAAGTTATGAAAAACTTCATCCCTACGGGCCGAAAAGCAATTATGCCTACCATACCGAAGCAATGGACAGGGCAATGGAAGGCGGCATAGACGATGTTGGCCTCGGCGTATTGTTTGGGCTTGAACTTTACCGCTATGAATTTGCAGGGCTTTTAATGCACGCAGAACATCTGGAAGCAGTTCATGGTGTTGGACCGCATACTATCAGCGTTCCGCGCATCTGCCCGGCAGATGATATTGACCCGTCTGCTTTCGATAACAGCATCAGCGATGATATTTTTGAAAAACTTGTTGCCTGCATCCGTATCAGCGTGCCTTACACCGGCATGATTGTATCTACCCGTGAAAGCCAGCGCGCCCGCGAAAGAGTGTTGCATCTCGGCATTTCGCAAATCAGCGGCGGTTCCCGCACCAGCGTTGGCGGCTATGCCGAACCGGAAAAAGAAAATGACTCTGCCCAGTTTGATGTAAGCGATAACCGTACACTGGATGAAGTTGTAGGCTGGCTGATGGAACTTGGCTATATTCCGAGTTTCTGCACTGCCTGCTACCGCGCAGGGCGTACCGGTGACCGCTTTATGAGCCTCTGCAAGAGCGGGCAGATTCAAAACTGCTGCCATCCCAATGCGCTGATGACTTTAAAAGAATATCTGGTAGATTACGCTTCTCCGCATGTAAAAGAACTGGGTGACGAACTTATTGCCAATGAAATTCATAATATTCCCAACGAAAAAGTGCGCGAACTTGTAGAACGCCATTTGAAGGATATTGAAGAAGGCGAACGTGACTTCAGAATTTAAAATTGACATTTATAATCATATCGAATAAAATTTATATGTGTATTTAATGTTTAAGCCGCTTTTTACAAGCGGCTCATTATTTTTGAAAGGCGTTGATATTTTGCTGGAAAATCTGTTCAAACTTAAAGAAAACGGTACCAATGCCAAAACGGAAATGATGGCCGGGATTACAACTTTTATGACTATGGCTTATATTCTGGCTGTAAACCCCGCTATTTTATCCGCATCCGGTATGGATTCCGGCGCCGTATTTACGGCAACTGCCATTGCCTCCTGCATCGGCACGCTGTTTATGGCGTTTTTTGCCAATTATCCGTTTGCGCTGGCGCCCGGCATGGGCCTGAACGCATTTTTTGCCTATACTGTCGTAGGTCAAATGGGATATTCGTGGCAGGTTGCACTGGCTGCCGTATTTGTTGAAGGCATTTTGTTTTTCATCCTGTCGCTTACAAAAGTGCGTGAAGCAATTTTTAACTGCATACCGTTTTCGCTTAAATATGGCGTTACCGGCGGTATAGGTTTGTTTATTGCTTTTATCGGCCTGCAAAACTCGCACCTCGTTGTGGACGGCGCAACGCTGGTAAGCATTTATCCGTTTAAAGCGTCGCTTGCAAGCGGAGAGTTTTATACAACCGGTATCGGTGCGCTGTTGGCGCTGATAGGCGTAATTTTAACGGCTGTTTTAATGATAAAAAATGTGCGCGGCGCAATTTTGCTGGGCATACTTATTACCTGGGGCCTTGGCATAATTGCGGAAGTAACAGGCATTTATATTCCCGACCCGGCTAAAGGCGCATTTTCTGTAATGCCGGATTTTTCTAACGGCTTATATATACCGAGCCTGATGCCGAGCTTTATGCAGATGGATTTCAGCTATATTTTTACCTTTAATTTTGTTACCATAATGCTGTCTTTCATGTTTGTAGATTTGTTTGACACACTGGGTACTTTAATCGGTGTTGCTTCCAAAGCCAATATGCTCGACAAGCAGGGCCGCCTGCCCAGAATCAGAGGTGCGCTGCTGGCTGACTCTGTTGCAACATCGGCAGGTGCTGTGCTTGGCACATCTACGGTAACAACTTTTGTTGAAAGTTCTTCCGGTGTTATGGCTGGCGGCCGCACAGGCCTTACTGCTGTTACCGTTGCAATACTCTTTTTGGCCTCTTTGCTGTTTGCACCGGTATTTCTGGCAATACCTGCATTTGCAACGGCGCCGGCGCTTATTATTGTAGGCTTTTTAATGCTGGCTACCGTTTTGAACATTGATTTTAACGATATGGGCGAAGCAGTGCCCGGTTTTATTGCCATTATTGCCATGCCGTTTATGTATTCAATTTCCGAAGGCATTGCGCTTGGTATAATTTCTTATGTAGTTATTAATGTTCTTTCCGGTGCGGCCGGTAAAAAGAATATCAGCGGTATTATGTATATACTGGCATTTTTGTTTGTTTTGAAATATATTTTCGTTTAAAATTTAAAATTGTCATGGCAGGGCCGGATAACTTCCGGCTCTTTTTTATTGCCCAAATTGCGGGCAGAGCAGAACAAAGCCTTGTCAGATTAGTTAAAAACGCAGGAGCGCAATGTAAAATTTCGGTTAAGCAGTGCTTTGGAAAAATGCGTATGGAAACCTTTTATAAGTTTCTACCTTAGCGCGGCGGGGGTTTGGGGTATTGCTGCGCAGACGGTGAAAAAGCGAAAAATTCAGATTTATCTTTAAAAGTAGTCTTTACAGGGGGGGGCAAACGTGTTATAATGAGGCTGTATAAAAGGCTGGGTAGTCAAAAAACCTTCTCCTCAGGAACGTTTTCAGGTTTACTCAATACTTTATACAATAAGGCTTGCCGTTTCCTCAGGGGCAGGCCTTCACTGGGGTTTATAAACCGCAGCAGGAAGAAAAATGTAATTAAGCGTTTGCAACGGTAGAGGAAACCAGGAGACTCGCACTCAGGGCAGATGCCGAAAGCAGAAATTTATTCCCCAAGCGTTTTATAAAAATAAAATGTGTTTTTCTAAAGGGAGGAAAACAAAATGAAAAAATCTTTAGTACTTGCAATGGCTATGGCTCTC
>ERZ779669.333-NODE-333-length-29549-cov-6.612328_pt1 | contig 29549 bp, 28 predicted proteins | sample MGYA00511372_ERZ779669 | MGnify/ENA primary metagenome ERZ779669 (study PRJEB29588, sample SAMEA1967891) | human gut metagenome | biome: human gut; feature: human-associated habitat; material: faeces | place: Denmark | collected 2008/2010 ... | reverse complement strand
TTTAATTGTGTATAATCGGAAAATGAACCGTAAGGAGAATCGTTGGATTTAGTAAGACCGATGGTCAACGCATTCTGGAAGTCCCGGTCGTCAATAAAATCGCTGAGTATGAACGCCGTACAACGTTTCTTCAACACATTCGTCAGGTACTCGATGGCACACTGCAGATTGGTCCGCTGGCTTTCGGGCTTGAAATCAAGCAGCTCACGGATAATATACAAGATGTGCTTGCGTCCTTTCTTGGGAGGGATGAATTTCTCAATCCGGTCGGAAAAGAAAATCACGCCAATCTTATCGTTGTTCTGGATGGCAGAAAAAGCAAGCGTGGCGGCAATTTCCGTCACCATATCCTTCTTCAGCTGCTTGATGGTACCGAAATCCAGACTGTTGGACACGTCCACCAGCAACATGACCGTCAGTTCACGTTCCTCCTCAAAGACTTTCACGAATGGTTTATCAAAGCGAGCGGTCACATTCCAGTCTATATCGCGCACGTCGTCCCCAAACTGATATTCACGGACTTCGGAGAACGCCATACCCCGACCCTTGAAGGCCGAATGATACTGGCCGGCAAAAATATTGCTCGAAAGTCCCCTCGTCTTGATTTCAATCTGACGGACACGCTTTAAAAGTTCACTTGTCTCCATTCCTTTAGTATTTGACCGTGCCCCTGCGGAATCGGCCGAGGAACACGGTTGAATCGTTTATAATCTATGCAGCCTTTCCGCTGCGGATAAAAGCCGACGGGAGCACTCTCCTCCCCGTCTGCCACGGTTTCAGACGCCCGGGTATCAGGGCACTTCCACCTTGTTCAGAATCTTGCTGACGATTTCGTCGGAAGTCACGTTGGTAGCTTCTGCCTCGTAAGTCAGTCCGATACGGTGACGGAGCACGTCGTGAGCCACGGCACGCACATCTTCCGGAATCACATACCCACGGCGTTTGATGAAGGCATAGCTGCGGGCAGCCAGTGCCAGGTTGATAGACGCACGCGGAGAACCGCCGAAGCCAATCAGGCCCTTCAGGTCTTTCAAGTCATATTTTTCCGGATAACGGGTAGCGAACACGATGTCGGCGATATACTGCTCGATCTTTTCATCCAGGTACACCTGACGCACTACCTCACGAGCCGCGATGATATCTTCCGCTTTCAGAATCGGACGGATTTCCACACGTTCGCCGGAGATGTTCTGACGGACAATCTTCTTTTCCTCTTCCAGCTTCGGATAGTCGATGATGACCTTCAGCATGAAACGGTCCACCTGAGCTTCCGGCAGCGGATAAGTTCCTTCCTGTTCAATCGGGTTCTGCGTAGCCATTACCAGGAAAGGTTTCGGCAAAGCGAACGTCTGCTTGCCCAGTGTCACCTGACGTTCCTGCATGGCCTCGAGCAAGGCACTCTGCACTTTTGCCGGGGCACGGTTGATTTCATCGGCCAATACGAAATTGGCGAAGATAGGTCCCTTGTTGGCGATGAACTGTTCGTCTTTCTGACTGTAAATCATCGTACCGATGATATCGGCCGGCAGCAAATCAGGAGTAAACTGCACACGACTGTATTTGGAGTCGATCAATGAAGCCAGGGTCTTGATGGCCAATGTTTTTGCCAGACCCGGCACACCTTCCAGCAGGATATGTCCGTCGGAAAGCAACCCGATCAACAAAGATTCAATGAGGTGTTTTTGACCTACGATTACCTGATTCATTCCTTCCATCAGGTTGGTTACGAATGCGCTCTGGCGTTCGATACGTTCGTTTAATTCACGAATGTCAATAGCTTCAGCCATAATTTTCTTCTATTTTAGTTCCTATTTTTTTCATTAAAAAAAGCCCTTTCGATACCTATGCCTAAAAGGACACCCCAAAATTAAGGCATTCCATTAACAGGCACAATAAATTTTGATAAAAAAATATAGACTGCTTTCCCCTTTTAAGGCTTATTGAACTAAAGAAAATTAAAAAGGCCCTGTTTGCATACGAACAGGGCCTTCCTTTATTTTTTAGGAGTTAGCTGCGGAATCTGAATGGTCGTCCCCACCGGCACATTGTCCGGATTCTTGATAATCGACTTGTTATGCTTCACCAGGTAGGGCCACAGTTTCTTGTTGCCGTAGAACTTCAGGGCCACCCGCACCAGGCTTTCTCCCGGACGAAGCGTATAAGAAGCCTGAGTACCTGTAATCTGATATTCCACCGTGTCGGCCAGCGTTTCCCGCTTGGCCGGTACGGCAGCTGTTTTTTCTGCCTTTCCCGGTTTCTCCGGCGCCCCGGGCACTACTTTTTCTTTGTTCACCGTATCCGAAGGCTGCACCTGCATCTGGGAAGAATCCACTTTAGCCGTCAAGGTATCCGCCACCTGCACCGAATCCGGTACGACAGGCACCGACTTCTGCTTTCCTTCCTGCTGCATCAGATATTCCACCACCTCTTCCGGCACATACCGCCGTCCGGAAGTCAACGCCCAAGTAATCAGTCCTCCGATAAAGATTCCGACCAGCAACACCGAAGCAATCATGCACCACGGGAAATGCCGTTCCTTTTCCTCCCTTTTCACCGGTTCTACGGTCTCCGCAGCCTGTTCAGCCACAGATTTTTCCGGAACCTCGTCCGTTTCTGGAGTTGTGTCGGTTGTCGGTTCTTCCTGCAACTCCTCGTTTTTCCTTTCCGGGGCAGTCACGTCGGTTTCTGAAACCGTCCCTTCCTGCACAACCGCTTCCGTATCCGCCGGTTCCTCTTTTTCTTCCACCGACGGGGCTGCCGCTATTTCCGGACACGCTTCCTCCGATTTCTGCTCTGGAGAAGAAGACACGTTTTCCACCGTTTCTTCTGCCACATCAGACTCCACTTCCTCTTCCGTTCCATCCGGCAATCCGCCTTCTTCCGGAAGGTCGGCAAAATGCACTTCATCCTTGAGCAAAACCGACTGGAAATGTGCAAAAGGCTTGTTGATCTGGTCCCGCAATCCCGCTTCCGGGATAAACGATACACGGGTATGTCCCTTGATTTCAATGGCCTCCCCCGTATTCACATCCACGCTTTTCCGGGCCTCGATATTGATAAGCTTAAACGTGCCCAGCCCTTTCACCTTTACATACTTGTCGCGTGCCAAGGCTTCCTCAATCAAGGCAAGGAACTCCTTCACAAACAGCTCCGCATCTGCCTCATTCCACTGACATTTGCGGGCAAACAATTCCACAAGTTCTTGTAAGGTTATTTTCTCATTCATCGGGCGAAACGTTTTTAAATTTCTCCTTCAGCACCGTACTCGGTTTGAAAGACAGCGTCAGTTTGGGAGGTACCAGAAAACGCTGCCGGGTGACAGGATTCACAGAAATACGCTCCATCTTCTTCTTCACCTCAAACGTACCGAAACCTTGCAGGCTGACCGTCTTGTCATCCTGCAAAGCCTGCGACATACATTCGGCAAGCGAAGCGACCAAAGAAGCCGTCTCCTTCCCCGGCTTGTTCACGCGACGGGAAAGTTCCTCTATGAATTCCTTGTTTGTCATTCTATTTCACTATTCTTGCATACAAATCAAAATCGTCCGCATCATACACCTTCACGCGGTGGAAAGTACCGGTCTTCAGGCGGTGTTCACCTGCTTCAATCAAGACCTCCGGATCCACCTCCGGCGAGTCGAACTGCGTACGGCCGATATAATAATCTCCTTCTTTCCGGTCGATGATGACCTTGAATTCCTGTCCGATTTTCTGGTGCGCCAGCTCAGCCGAAATTTCCTGCTGCAAGGCCATCAGTTCGTCCAGACGCTGCTGCTTCACCTCGTGCGGAATCTCATCCTTGTAATGTTTGGCCGAATAAGTGCCTTCTTCTTCCGAATAAGCAAAGGCTCCCATACGCTCAAAGCGGGCCTTGCGCACGAACTCCTTCAGTTCTTCAAAGTCCTGCTCCGTTTCTCCGGGATGCCCCACCATCAGCGTGGTACGCAGGTGAATGCCCGGCACCTCCTGACGGAACTTCTCGATCAACCGGTAGGTTTCTTCCTTGGTCACATGACGGCGCATCTTCTCCAGCATGTTGTCACTGATGTGCTGCAAGGCAATGTCCATGTACTTGCACACGTTGTCATTCTCCCGCATCACCCGGAACAAGTCTTCCGGGAAATGAGCCGGATAAGCATAATGCAAACGAATCCATTCCACGCCCGGGATGTGCGCCATCTGCTCAATCAGCTCCGGCAGCATCTGTTTCTTGTACAAGTCCACGCCGTAATACGTCAGCTCCTGCGCGATGACCTGAAATTCTTTCACCCCTTCCGATACCAGCAGACGCACCTCGTCCAGAATCTCTTCCATCGGACGGGACACATGCTTTCCGGTAATGATAGGGATGGCACAATACGCACATTTGCGGTCGCAGCCTTCCGAAATCTTCAGATAGGCATAATGCTTGGGGGTCGTCAGATGACGCTCGATGGAAAACTCCGAATGATACGCCTTGCCCAAGTCGGCCAGCAGTTCATTCCAGTTGAACTTCCCATAAAACTTGTCCACCTGCGGAATCTCCATCTGCAAGTCCTTCAGGTAACGTTCCGACAGACAGCCCATTACATAAAGTTTCTTCAAGCGTCCTTCTTCCTTTGCCTGACAGAACTCCAGAATCATATTTATGGACTCCTCTTTGGCATCACCAATAAAGCCACACGTATTGATAACGGCAATTTCTCCCTGCGGATGGTCGCTGTCATGTGTCACCTTGTAGCCATTAGCTTCCAGCTGCTTCATCAGCTTTTCAGAGTCCACCAGATTCTTTGAACACCCTAATGTAATAATATCAATTGTATTCTTTCTCATTTTTCTGTGGTTGGGCCAAACAATGAATCCACGAATTCCCGGCGACGGAATATCTGCAGGTCCTCCATTCCTTCTCCCAGCCCGATGTATTTCACCGGAATCTTGAACTGGTCGGAAATACCGATTACCACACCTCCCTTGGCAGTACCGTCGAGTTTAGTAATGGCCATCGCCGTCACCTCCGTGGCCAGCGTAAACTGTTTGGCTTGTTCAAACGCATTCTGTCCGGTAGAACCGTCGAGCACCAGCAGCACCTCGTGCGGTGCATCGGGAACCACCTTCTTCATCACATTCTTGATTTTGGTCAGCTCGTTCATCAAGCCGATTTTGTTATGCAGACGGCCTGCCGTATCGATGATTACGACATCCGCATGGTTAGCCACAGCCGAACTCAACGTGTCGAAAGCCACCGAAGCCGGATCGGCCCCCATTTTCTGTTTGATGACAGGCACGCCTACCCGTTCGCCCCAGATATCCAGCTGCTCCACGGCGGCTGCACGGAACGTGTCGGCTGCACCCAGATAGACTTTCTTTCCTGCCTTCTTGAACTGATAAGCCAGTTTTCCGATGGTCGTAGTCTTTCCCACTCCGTTCACACCCACTACCATGATTACATACGGTGTCTTGCCTTGGGGAACGTCAAAATCCGCCGTATCTACCGAATTGTTCTCCATCAGCAATGCGGCGATTTCTTCGCGAAGAATATTATTCAGCTCCTGCGTATTCACATACTTGTCTTTCGATACCCTGGCTTCTATGCGCTTGATAATATTCAACGTAGTTTCCACTCCTACATCAGACGTAATGAGCACTTCCTCCAGATTGTCCAGCACCTCGTCGTCTACCTTCGATTTTCCAGCCACTGCACGCGCAATCTTGCTGAATACACTTTCCTTGGTTTTAGACAATCCTTTGTCTAACGTCTCTTTTTTTTCCTTTGAGAAAAAACTAAAAAATCCCATACTACATAACTTTTATCAGTTTCTGACACAAAGATATAACTATTCTCGTTCACACACAAAAAAAGTTCCTTCCATCTTTTGAATGAAAGGAACTTTTATTTAGCATTTTATATTTGTCTCGCTAAATTATTTCTTGAAGAAGTCCTGAACTTTATCGTTAGGAACCATCTGTTCGTCAAAAACGTAAGCACCTGTTTTCGGAGACTTAACCATTTTGATAACCTTAGTATAAGAACGGCCTTCTTTACCTGTCTGAAGGGTTGCGACTGTTTTCTTTGCCATGGTCTGTTATTATTTAATTTCTTTATGAACTGTTACTCTTTTCAAAATAGGATTGTACTTTTTCAGTTCCAATCTTTCAGTGGTATTTTTTCTGTTCTTTGTTGTAATATAACGAGAAGTTCCCGGCATACCACTATCCTTCATTTCTGTGCATTCAAGGATTACCTGTACTCTGTTTCCTTTAGCTTTCTTAGCCATAGTCTTTCTCTCCTTTTAATTAACCAATAATTTTGATAGTTTTCCAATCACAATAGCCTTTTGCCACTGCTTCATTCAGCGCTGCATCCAGGCCTTTTTTGTTAATAACTCGCAAGCCGTTAGCACAGATATTCAGGCTAATCCAGCAATCCTGTTCTACATAGTAGAATTTCTTAGTAAACAAGTTCACATCAAAAGTTCTTTTCGTTCTTCTCTTAGAGTGTGAAACGTTGTTGCCTATCAAGGCTTTCTTTCCGGTAATTTGACAAATTTTCGACATTTCTATCTAGTTTTTATAGTTTTATTCCATGGTTCTCTCAAACGGAGTGCAAAGTAAGTGATTTTATTTTACATAAACAAATCTTTCACCAATAAATTGCACTTTTACCCCTCATTTTCTTGATTTTGACACAATTCCAGCAATAATTGCAGGGTTTTGGCCGTTGCAGCCTGGATATTTTTCTCGCGACCTTCGTCTTCACTCAACAAAGCCGTAAGCACCTTTTCTTTCGAACCGGCAGCCACCCAGATGGTACCGACCGGCTTTTCCGGAGTGCCTCCCGCAGGTCCGGCGATGCCCGATGTAGCTACGGCATAATCCGTATCCAGGACTTCAATGGCACCTCTTACCATTTCCACCACGGTTTCTTCACTTACAGCCCCATATTTTTCCAATGTTTCTGCATTCACATGCAGGTGATTCACTTTCACCTCATTTGAATAGGCGATGATTCCACCTTTATAGAAACGAGAACTACCTGGGATAGCAGTTATGATGGCAGCCACGTTACCAGCCGTACAGCTTTCAGCGGTAGCCAATGTAAAACCTTCTCTCCAGAAGATTTCACTTATCTCCTTACTTAGTGTTTTGGTTTCTACTGACATAATCTCTTTTTTCTAAATTGTTACTTAATGGTTACCCGTGAATAAGCGGGCTTGTCTATCGTGCAAAAATCCTTGTCCAAAAATTTATAGTATCCCGTAATGGCAATCATGGCCGCATTGTCGGTAGTATAGCCGAATTTCGGGATGAAGATGTTCCAGCCATACTTCTTGGCATGTTCACGGAAAGCGTTGCGGAGTCCGTTGTTGGCCGAAACACCACCTGCCACGGCCACTTCCTTGATGCCCGTATCCTTCACCACCTTACGCAGCTTGTCCATCAGGATGTCCACGATGGTCTTCTCCAACGAAGCAGCCAGGTCGGTCTTGTGATGCTCTACGAAATCCGGATCTTCCTTCACCCATTCCTTGAGCGAATACAGGAAAGAGGTCTTCAAACCACTGAAACTGTAATTATAGCCCGGGATATGCGGTTTGCTGAAGGTATAGGCATTCGGGTTGCCCTGACGTGCCAGCTTGTCGATAATCGGTCCGCCGGGATAGCCCAGTCCCATTACCTTGGAACATTTGTCGATAGCCTCTCCTGCCGCATCGTCGATAGTCTGTCCCAGCACCTCCATGTCGTTGTAGGCATTCACACGGATAATCTGTGAATTTCCGCCCGATACCAACAGACAGATGAAAGGCAGGCTCGGCTGTACATTCTCGCCGTCCGGTTCCTTGATAAAATGCGCCATCACATGTCCCTGCAAATGGTTCACCTCCACCATCGGGATACCCAGCGCACGGGCAAACCCTTTGGCAAACGATACCCCTACCAGCAAGGAACCCATCAGTCCCGGTCCGCGGGTAAAAGCCACCGCGCTCAATTCTTCCTTGGTCACCCCGGCCCGTTTCAACGCCTCGTGCACCACCGGCACAATGTTCTGCTGATGCGCCCGCGAAGCCAGTTCCGGCACCACTCCCCCGTATGCTTCGTGCACCGCCTGACTGGCAATCACGCTGGAAAGCAGTACCCCGTCCTTGATTACCGCAGCCGAAGTATCATCACAAGAAGATTCTATTCCTAATATTATCGTACTCATAAAATGTCCTTATACCTTAATATATTAATGTGTCAATATTTCAAGACCCTGCTCCGTCATCACGAAAGTATGCTCCCACTGTGCAGAAGGAAGTTCATCTTCCGTCACTACGGTCCAGCCGTCTTCTTCATCAATAAACACTTCCCAGGTTCCCATGTTGATCATCGGCTCGATGGTAAACACCATGCCCGGCACGAGCAGCATACCCGTACCCTTCTTGCCGAAGTGCTCCACATCCGGCTCCTCGTGGAATTCCAGTCCCACCCCGTGGCCGCACAAGTCGCGCACTACCGAGAAACCGCTCTTCTTGGCATGTTTTTCGATGGCGTGGCCGATGTCACCCACAAAGCTGAAGGGTTTGGCCGCCTCCATACCGATTTCCAGACACTCTTTAGCCACACGGACCAGTTTCTCTTTCTGGGGAGTGGTTTTCCCGATGATGAACATACGGGATGCATCCGCATAATACCCGTCCAGAATCGTCGTACAGTCCACGTTGATGATATCGCCTTCTTCCAGGATTTCTTCCTCGTTCGGGATACCGTGGCACACCACTTCATTGATGGACGTGCAACAGCTTTTCGGGAAACCTTCATAGCCCAAGCAGGCCGGGATAGCCCCGTGGTCCTTTGTGTATTCATACACCAGCTTGTCTATTTCCGCCGTACTCATTCCGGCATGGATTTCTTTCTCCACCAAATCAAGCACCCCTGTATTGATGACCCCGCTGCGACGGATGCCTTCAATCTGTTCCGGAGTCTTGATCAACTGGCGAGTCGGAACCAGATGGCCTCTGTCCTGATAATACAGCACCTTCTTGTCCAGTTCGGTCAACTCCGCTCCTTTAGGAACCTTCCAGTTTATTTTATGTCTTCTCATAATTTTCGTTTTTACCTGACGCAAAGTTATAAGAAAAAAATGGAATAGGATACGGTATGAAGAATAAAAATACCTCTCCGCCCAAGAAAGACCTGTCACATTTCTGTAATACCACTCCAAAAATCCTGGGAATGTTCATAAAATGCCACACATAGCATAAATTTGACAACCAAAAAACTTGCTATCGCAACAAAATATTTATATCTTCGCCCTGACAGTAAACAAATAAAATAATTTAAATTCAAAAACTATGATGGACAAGACTCAAATTGGGACAAATGCCGGGATTGTCTGGAAGCTGCTTTCCGACAACGCACATTGGGAATACGAGAAACTGAAAAAAGAATCCGGTTTGTCCGACAGAGATTTGAATGCCGCAATCGGATGGCTGGCACGCGAAGACAAAATAGATTTCGACATCGACGAAAAGGAAGACCGCTTATTCTTGCATGTCAACGTCTATATTGGCTGACAAAAAAGGCCATTGAATGTACGTTCAGTTGTATTCAATGGCCTTTTGCGTCACTTTTCACCACGTCACACAATGCGGTTTACCGTAATATCGGGAAAATCATGCAGCATCATCAGAAGCAGCCCTTCTTCATTCGCCCGTTTGGCCCGTATCACCATCGAGATGCGGTACATCTCCCGTCCGTCCTCATACACCTTGTTCATCTCATACGAAGCAATCTGGAAACCGCCTGAACTGAAGCGGGCCGACACATCTTTCAGCACACCGGGATTTCCCGCCGTAAATTCAATAATCATGTTCCGCATGCCCACACTCTTGAAGCAATAGCTGAGTACCTCCAGTCCGGCCAACGCCAGCAGTGTGGCCAGAATACCAATCAGATACATACCCGCCCCGATGGCCAGTCCGATGCCCGCAGTGGCCCACACCCCTGCCGCCGTAGTCAGTCCGCGGACCACTTGCTTCTGCAAGAGGATAATGGTTCCAGCCCCGATAAAGCCGATGCCGCTGACTACCTGGGCCGCCAAGCGGCTCGGGTCCAACCGCACCAAATCTTTCTCCAGCACATCCATGAAACCATATTGTGACACAATCATCATCAACGCACTTCCCAAAGCCACCAGAAAATGGGTCCGGTAGCCGGCCTCCTTTGCCCGGTATTCACGCTCCAGACCGATGAGTACTCCCATCAGGCCTGCCACGAACAACCTTAAAGAAAAATCTACGTAAATATTCATATACTTTCCGTTATCAACTTTCTTGCGAAAGATACGAAAAAATTTCGACAGTTTCCCAACAAGAATTGCAATCTAAGATTAGGATTGAGCTATCTTATAATTTATATTTGGAGTCTTTGATTCTGTAAGCCTCCATTAGCAAAGACATCTACATATCAATTTACTTTTATGGAATATCAAATCATCAACCTCTCCAATCTCATTTTCCATTTTTCCCAATCCGGCATCTCCTGAGTTAACAACTCATAAAAAGCTTTGGTATGGTTCCGATGAACAAGATGACAAAGCTCATGCATAATCACATATTCAATACAAATACGTGGAGCGCCTATCAATCGTGGATTCAGGAAAATCTGTCCAGAAGCAGAACAACTCCCCCAACGGGTTTCCATTTCTTTCAGTTTAAGTCCCGACGGTTTTACCTGATGACGGCTGAAACGTGAGATTAATGGATCCGCATATTCTTTGAACTTTATTTCAGCACGTTTTCTATACCATGCCATAAGTAAAGGACGTACATCTTTACGATGTCTACACTCCACTTCAAGTATATTCCCCTTATAATGTACCTCGTTACGTTCACTGTCAACCACACGCAGCATATATTGTCTGCCTAAATATAAATGAGACTCTCCGCTTACATATTTTCTCTCCGGCGTGTGTATGCCGAAAGAAGAAAAATAGCGTTGCTGCTTGTAAATCCATGGAGCACGACGATGAACGTGTTTTCTGATTTGTTCCAGTGGGGCTTCCATAGGAGCCTTCACTTCCACACTACCATCCGGATGTACACAGATACCCAAAGTCTTTCTAGCCCTATATTCTACGGCATACTCCATAACCACAGAGCCATATTCTATGCAGTCTTTTATTTGATCCATAACTTTGCCACATCTACACAGCCGTCAATAATCGTATCCATATCGTCAAAAGAAAAGTCAAGTCCATACTTCCGTTTCACGTCATCTATCAGATAATCTTCCAGTTCTATTTTCATACGACCAATAATATCCGATTTCTGTTGCCAGTCGACCAAGACACTCCCGTCCACAATCAATGTACGGTTTATGATTCCATCAAAAGTCATAGCAGTTTCTAACGCCAACTTCTTTAAGTCAACCTGTGCGTCACCAAATACACGTTGATAGGTTTCCAATGCTAATCCGTAATAAGCTTTTGCTGCATTATTTTGCTGCAACTCTTCCGGTAATTCATTATCCGTATGAGACAATATATCGTCCTTGCATTTCAGGACCCGTTTTAAATACTCCAACTCATCGATTCGGCCTTGTTCATAAGCCGCAATAGTTTCTTTCAGTAACTGAGAGAATTTCTTATAAAACGCCGGATCTGTATCCATATTTTCTGTAATAAATTTACTGGTTCTGGAAGCAATCGTATCTGCCTTTGCTGCTGTTCCTACAATCTTCTCTACCTCCTGTTCAAAAGCTTCGGTATCAAAGATGTTCACCAACTCCGTAATTGGTTTTACCGCTCCACTTTCTACATGGCGATTTATCAGTTTCTGTATCTGACCTTCATATTGCTTGTAATCTATTGTGTCTGAATAGCGTAATTGAACAGCCGATCTCAACTTGACGAACATATTCAAGTCATCTTTGTAACGCTTGATTTCTTCGTCTGGGGTTTGCGCATGGAAATTCCGTGTAGAAAGGGCAATCTTCAAGCAAGATGCATAAGCTGTCAGTCTCTCATAAAATTCCTGCCGCCTGTCTTCCTCACGTAACGACTGGGCGTATGCCTCCAAATCTCGTTTGTTCGGGATAGATTTGAACAAATCCCATAAGTCCGAATATTTCTGTGGAAGTTTAGCTATTTCTGTATCCACAGGTTCCAAGGTTTCCCGGAAAGCCTCCTGCTCTTCTTCATCATAATTAGAATATAATTCCAAGGCTTCGTCCAATTCTTTCAATACTCCATAATAATCAATGATATAACCAAACTCTTTGTCGTCACAAACCCGATTGACACGTGCCACAGCCTGCAACAACGTATGCCCGTTCAGTTTGCGGTCCAGATACATAACTACCACCTTCGGCTCATCAAATCCGGTCAGCAATTTGTCCACCACAATCATAATCTCCGACTGCTCCTGATTCTTGAAGCGAGAAATCAGATTTTCCTGATATTTCTTAGGGGTGCCATGCTCATCCATCATTTTTTTCCAATAGGCCTTTACTTCTTCCGAAGTATCGCCGTATGATGACTCTTCACCTTCACGCGTATCAGGAGCTGTAATAAGCACTTCGGAAGATACCAAGCCTATCTCATCCAAATATTTTTTGTACAATACAGCAATGGCTTTCCTCGGTGTAACCAGCATACCCTTGAATTTCGTTCCCTGCCAGTTATCACGGAAATGTTCAGAGATATTCCAAGCAATAGAATACACCCGCTGGTCTGTCTGATTCACAAAATCGGTACGCGAATATTTTTTCTTTAAATCGACCGTCTGATATTCATTCAGCCCTTCACAGACTTTGGTAAAGAAATCGTCTATGGGTCCTTCGTGTACATGCTGAGGCACAATACGCCCTTCGTAGAGCAAAGGAACCACAGCACCATCTTCTACAGCCTGACGCACGGTGTATACCGGACGGATGATACCGCCGAACGTATTAGCCGTATTCTTTTCCTTCTTCATCAACGGGGTACCAGTAAAAGCAATTTTACAAGCATTGGGCAATACCTTATCCATCTTGATAGCCATTTCCTTGTACTGGCTGCGGTGAGCCTCGTCAATCAAAATAAAGATATTCGGATCCGTCAGCGGATGCTTCATACGCTTGACAGCCGTTTCAAACTTATTAATGACAGTTGTGATAATGGCATCCGTTTTACTCTCCAATAACTCCACCAAATGAGTTCCTGTTGTAGCATTCATCACTTCCCGTCCACACTTCTTGAATGTATTGGTAATCTGACTGTCCAAATCCGTACGGTCAGTTACCATCACAATTCTTGGATTCTGTATTTCTTTGGCTTGGGCGATTGCTTGCGCCAGCAAAACCATCGTAAGCGATTTTCCACTGCCTTGCGTATGCCACACTACCCCACCTCGACGTTTCCCATGGTCTAACGTCTTGACTCGTTCCGTAATCTCCTTTACCGTGAAATACTGTTGATAGCGGGCCAGTTTTTTAATTCCCCCATCGTAGATAGTAAAATTATGAATAAGGTCAAGCAATCTCTCCGGGCGGCATAGGCCGAACAGATACTGGTCCTGTTCCGTAGGTAGCACCCTTTCTTGTTCCATGGCATCGAAATACGCCCGCACATAGCGGAAACGATCACTGAACAGGTGTGCCTTCCGCTTTTCATCCAGCGGCGTATTAACCAGACAGTCCAACTGCTGTATATATTCCGCCTCTTCTTTCTCTGTGAGAAACATCTCTTTCCACTTCGTCCAAAATTTGGCCGGTGTACCTGTAGTGGCATACGCCCCATAACTGTTTCCTATGCTGAGTAGCAAAGCACTATACAAGTAAAGGCCGCGAATGCCATCATCTTTTTGATTACGCAGATGCTGAGATATAGCCTGGTCGAGTGCCCCTTTGATATCGGGACGCTTACATTCTATCACTACCAGCGGAATACCGTTGACAAATAAAACTATATCTGGACGGTACGTATCGGCCATTCCGGTGCGGGTTACTGCAAACTCTTCCGTCACATGAAACACATTTCTTTCCGGATGCTCCCAGTCTATAAAACGCATGGTATAGCTTTTCTTGTCACCATCGATACTCTGTTCAAACGCCTTACCCAGCGTTAATAGATTGTAAACGGCTTCATTTCCGCTCAAGTACCCACCTTCCATCGGGATATTGCGCATAGCCAATACACCGTTTTCAATATTTTGTTCTGAAAACAGTTCCTCCTTGTTGCGGTTCACCCGAATGGAATTGATGCGGCGTAACTGGCTACGAAGCACATCTTCCAGAAGTACATTCGATGTCTTCCCGCCACGCATGGTCAATGCTTCGTCAGGAGTCAAATATGTATATCCTAATTTTTGCAATAGCTGCAAAGCAGGTATTTGGCTGATATGGTCTTCTTTAAATGATATTCCTTGCATATACATGATTCACTTTTAAACTATAACTCCAAAGGAATTCATTCCCCTAAATAAAAATGTTAATTATTTTCTTATTATAACTTTATTCTTTTTCTTTTTCTCACAAATTATTATCTTTGCAATGAAATCTGACATGTTCAGATTGGGATTGGGGTGTCCCCGGTCGGAAAAGGGTTATTCGTACGGATAACTCTTTTTTATTTTAAAGGAAAGACCTTTAATCCATAGAGTTTACCATCCTTCTGATAGATATTGCCTTTTATCACATCATACGCATAATTTACCCCTTCATTGTTCAATATATGTCTTGTCATTGGATAAGCTATAAGGTCAGCAATCTGAAGACCTACGATATTTTCTTTTTTCCATTTCATTTCAAATCGTTTGAAATATTTCTTTATCCTCTCTGATTTCACCCAATAAGTTCCCGTATCAAGTATTCTGTTATAATAATCGAACAAGGCTTTATCTTCTTTCTTTCCTCTTCGCTCAATAATTGTAGTCAAAAAGATATTATTATCCTTCAAATCATCCAAATAAAAAATTGTCCGCTCCATTATGAACGATAGAGACAAACCATAAACATCATTCATTTTTCCATACTGTCTGATATAAGGTTCTTTCAAAATACCACAACAGATAATGGCATACATATCCTGACCAAGAATTTGATTAACCGACACATAAAAATCTTCTTTCACAGAAAGATCAAATAGCTTTTCAAATCCATTTTGACACTTCCTGATATCCCTTGAATGCAAAATAATATGAGTGCTATTCCAGATTCTTTGCTTAAGGTCATTTATCTGTCTTTCAAGCTCGTGCAGTTTCTCCTCGGAAACAATTACACCGCACAATGTAAAAATAGGAAATGAGGGATCAAAATTGGCCAAATTCTGGTCTCCACACTCATCCAAATACAAATAATAGTTTGAAGATTGTTCCATAACACATGTTGTTTGCTTGATTATATTTGGGCTTTATTGTGATGCCAGTCCAACAGACGTTGAAATTCATAATCTGCTTTTATCTTGTCCAAGATCCTTTTAACCACCATATTGATTTCTTTCCCTGCACGGTAATCTGCCGGACATACAAAGTTCACACGAGGGAAATAGCGTCCCATCAAAATCGTATATAAGCACTACAGTAGGTCTTTTCTTTGTCATAACTTAATGATTTTCTGTTTAAACAAATAATATATAATACATACCCCTATATATAATAAAGGCAGACCATATACACAAAAATAATATATAAAACGAACCAAGAAGAAATACCGCATATTACAACATATCTTATGCAATATACCAATCCTAAAATATTCCTTCTTTTGTAACTGAAACATGACCAAATCTATTGGTAAATGATTATCGTACCTATCCAATACTTTCTCATATTTATTTTTTATTTCGTTTACGTCAGATATATTATGTTCAGGATTCATTTTCAAAGATCTTAATTCATTATATAGCTTAGATATTTCTAAAGCACATTCATGATAATTCCTTGCACGAACAGAATAATTTTTTGCATATGCAAATTGGCTAAAAACCAAAATTAGAATAGACAATGAAATAGATATAAACGTACTACAGTTCTCAGGAAGAGTAAGAAATGGAATCTTACAAAGAGTAAGTACACTAAAAATAATTAAATAGGATGAAACCCACCCTACTACTCTATTATATCTAGCATCTAATTCCTCACATCTTTCACTTGCCTTAAATCTAGTTCCTTTAGTTATCCATAATTTATAATTCAATTCAACTTCAAAATTATTATCTTTCAAATATTCAGGAATACGTTTCGCTCTTCTGGATATATTTTTAGCCCTCCTTATTCTTGTATAACATTTCTTCAAAACATAATTATCAGGCAATAAATCTATAACACAACGTAACATAACATTCAAATTAAATATTTACTCGCTTTTTACCAGTTAATAATACTTGCATCAAACCTTTCCTTTGCCATTGAAATTTACTTAGCTTTTGTTTCGCCCAAAGGACTTCATGATCACAAAGTGAAAGAATATTTGCTATCGCAGCTTGTTCTTCTATACAAGGAATATCAATAGTTGTATTCTTCAGGGCATCTTTAGTAATTGAATATACTTTTATACCTTGCATTATTGAAACTATCTGCTTATGGTATCTCTCAGAATTTAAATAATATCCTAAATATTTAGGAGCAAATTTTATTATAGGATGAATCAAAATTGTATGAAGTCCAGAAACAACCTTTATGTTATCAATATTAATAACTTCACAACAACGGCCTACCATTTCATCTTCAGCTGTGTCTGCCATAATGACATCTCCGTTATTGACATAATCTTTCGGGCTATACTCAATTTGTTCATTTATATATGGAATATCCTCTTTTGATGCATCTAAAACCGATGAATATCTTACTAATACATCTCCATAATGAATATTGAGAATATTTCCTTTTACACTATTAAGTTGTTCACGGGAAAATGAATTTGTGCTCAAAAAGATAGTTACATCTCCCAATTTTACTTTCTTCCACTCTCCACTAAACCCCGGTAAACGTTTCTTCCCTGTGAGTAATTGTTGCATCAATCCTTTTTTGCGCAATTCAAGTTTCTCAATGAGCTGCGTTTGCTTTTCAATAGCTTTGTCCCATACGCTTAATATGTCAACTATTTTTTGTTGCTCTGTTAACGGAGGTACAGGAATTTGTAATGAACAATATTCCGCTGCATTGATACCTGGTTGCCCACTTCTTTGAGATATAACTTTAACCCAATTCCAATATATAGTAGTATTCGTATATGCTTTTAAAAAATATGGAATTATTTTTTGTATATCAGGTGAGAATCGTATTAAGAAACCTGCAAACACCAAATCCCCATCATTAGGATTATAAAGATATGTTTTACCAACGGTTGCCCCCGTTCTGGCAAATACAATATCACCTTCTTGCAAATGGAAATTCCCACTATTGAAACTATTCACAGAAGTTTTATTAACAGTAATAAATCTTCCATCATCGTCAATATCAGTAATACGTAAATAGGTAGGTAAATCTTTTGAATAGGTTACTGCTGGTGCATTAATTCCATAATCCCCTTTATTAGAACATAAAAGTTCCAATCGTTTCACCTCCCATTCTTTTGGGATAACTCCTAACACCGTTTTTTTATAACCTTTTGGAATAATACAATCTGCCATATCTCTCAATTTTCAGGGTTATAATCTTTTATCGCCTTTTCAATAATATCAATCATGGTCTGTTTATACCCATCCAACGCTTGGTTTATATCATCAATACTAGGATATGTTCCATAAGCATATCTTTTATTATGAAAAATATAATCTTCCGCAAAGAATTGGATAATGACACTCAAACAGGTAGATACATTTTGCATCGCATAATCAGGTTTCAGTTTGCTAAGCGAAATAGAAAAACAGATTGATTTAGCCTGTTTCCACATCTCTTTATCATTATTGGCCAGAGACTCAAAAATGAGTGGTTGCCCCTGCTGCTTACAATCCATACTTAATTTCTTATTCCCTATAGAATACCAGCAAGAAACATTCTCAAAGAACCCAAAAGCCAGCAATAGTCCTTTTTTCATTTTCTGCGAATACGGAAGTAATAGTTTATTATACAAATCAATCTTATTTTCTACAGTATCAGCCCGAAGCGAGTTATCTCCCTTTTTCCCAGCCAACTTCTGCAACAGTTTGATCTGTTTCTGAAAATCATCTTCTTCCTCAATACTCTCCCCTTTAGCAGCCTTGATACAGACTGTCAATGCAGCCTCCAGACACTGGGTCATGTACTCTATAAAAGGCACCAATTGTTCCGGTTCCGCATGAGCTCCTACGGAGGGGGTAGACCCAACCTGCACATCGCAACGGTTAAGGGCCGTCAGGTAACGGTCTTTATCTTTACTTTTTACCACAATCATCGGATAGTGATGACGTGTAAGAATGTAATTCACCAACAGACGGGCAATGCGCCCATTGCCATCCTCAAAAGGATGGATACGAATGTAACGGTAGTGAAACACCGACGCAAGTTCAATCGGAGACATATTATTGTTCTGTTCAGCCTCGTTATACCAATTTACGAGGTCATTCATAAGAGCCGGCGTTTCTTCGGGTGAAGCATATTCAAAGCGTTCGCCAGTCACCGTTATCACCGAATTGGGGCGGGTTTTGTACACGCCTGCATGAATGACATAAGAAGTGGTGGTTCCATCCGGTAACTGACGGTATAGGGTATAATCTTCACGAAGCAAGGTATGATGCAACTGACGAATAAAAGTCTCCGTCAAAGGATGGCTTTTATCATCTGCCTCTTCTTGTATCATTCTCAGACAGACATTATGGGCTTTCATCTCTTCTAGATCCTTCATGTTAGCCTCGTCTACAACCTTTCCGAACAGTAACAACAGTTCGGTCTGCCCATAGGTCAAAGTGTTTCCTTCTATATGATTGGAGTTGTAATTGAACTCCAACATGAATTTACGGTCCAGTCTGTTCTTATCTTCCGGCTTTAACGGCTGTAAGGCCAGCCATTCATTATATAATTGATCAATGTGAGCCATATTTTCTAAATCTTAATATCCCAATTCCTTTAGATAATCTCTCATTTTAGCTTGAACCTCCGCCAATTCGGCTTCGAGCGCATCAATCTCTTTCTGCACGGCCGGAATATCCACTTCGGCTTCTTCCTCAAAAGTGTCCACATAGCGAGGGATGTTCAGGTTATAGTCATTATCCTGGATATCGGCTGGAGTGGCCACAAAAGCATATTTTTCTTCTGCGACACCGGGTTCAAGCTGCCCTGCCGTGAACCGTTGATAGACAGAAACAATATGATCGATGTCTTCCGGACGCAGTTTGTTCTGATTCTTTCCGTTTTCATATTCTCTACTGGCATCGACAAACAACACATTGTCTGTTTTTTTCCCTTTGTTGAAAATAGCAATGGCTGCCGGAATACCTGTTCCGAAAAACAAATTGGCTGGCAATCCAATGACTGCTTCCAGTAGATTTTCATCTATCACCTGTTTGCGGATTTTGCCTTCGCTTGCTCCACGAAACAGCACACCGTGGGGAATTACCACACCAACCTTACCACTACCTTCCTGAGCAACTTCTATCATGTGGGAAATAAAAGCCCAATCACCTTTACTCTTTGGGGGAATACCTCTCCAAAAACGATTATAGGGGTCATGAGCTGCCTCTTCAGCTCCCCATTTATCCAATGAAAACGGGGGATTGGCAATCACTGTGTCGAACTTCATCAATTTGTCATCCTCTTTCAGCTTTGGATTACGCAACGTATCTCCCCAACGAATCACCGCATTGTCAAAGCCGTGAAGAAACATGTTCATCATGGCCAGCGCCCAAGTGCTGCCATTCACTTCCTGACCGTAAAGCGAAAAGTTATTGTTGCCCACCTCCTTACCGGCCTTAATCAGCAGAGAACCGGAACCGCAAGTCGGATCACAAATACGTGCCCCTGGTTTACTTTTTGTCAGTTTTGCCAACAATGTAGAGACTTCGGCTGGCGTAAAAAACTCTCCAGCTTTCTTCCCAGACTCACTGGCAAACGTGGATACAAGATACATATAAGAATCTCCAATGATATCATTATTTTCCAAATGAGATTCATCCAATTCCAGTTCGCTGAAATCAACCAACAGATTCTTCAGTCGGGCATTTTTTTCTTTCGGCTCTCCTAAATTGGCTGAATTGAAGCTGATATTCCGAAAAATACTGCTACCGTCTTCACTGCTCATTTTCTCCCGGTTGGCATCTTCAATGTCGGCCAATGCCATGTCAATCAATTCTCCGATATTGTCCGCCGTACGGTGTTGATATAAATAATCAAACGAACTCGTTTCAGGAATGACAAACCGCTCGTGCCGCATGGAGCGGGCTGCTCGTTCTTTGTCTCCTTCATATCTGTTCAAATATTCTGAATATTTGGCTTTGTAGACATCACTAACATATTTCAAGAAAAGCATAGTCAAAATATAATCTTTATATTGACTAGGATCTATCACTCCCCGGAAAGTGTCACAAGCCTTCCACACTACACGATTGATTTGTGACTGGTCTGTTTTTTGTTGGATTTCCATATATCGATTACTTTATTTTATTCATTAATAATTGTTGTACAATGGTCTGTTTCTTTTCAATGATTGCCTGTTGTAGCTCCATTTCTCTTTGTGACAGACGAGCTATGGCTACAATCGTTTTCTGTTCTTCTAACGAAGGAACAGGTATCTCTAAATTTTCCACAGCAGGTTTATGAATAAGCGGTGTCGCACTACCAGCTTGGTTACTCTTGAAATATGCCCTTACAGAAGGTTGACGCAGAAACCAGCAAAGATACTCAGGTGTAACTGCCGGTGATTTCAACCGAATCACAAAAAAGGAAGTGGAAGCCACTGCTTTTTCCTGATCATGAAACACTACACTTAAATAGTTCACTCCTTTAGAAGCAAAAAGGATATCGCCGTCTTGCAACAAATATTTCTGCATTTTAGGCGTCTGCAATACCCGTGAAGCATATTTTGTGATTACAATATCAGTACAATCTTTGGTCTGCAAGTATGCTATCTCCCCATCCGGATCTGTCTTCTCATACACCCCAGACAGAATCTTAGCAAACTCTTTTAGTAATATTTTTTTCTTAGTAATCATTTTACTCCATATTGATACTGCAAATATACATCTTATCTTTTACTTTCCAAATTAATTCTCATTATTTTTCTAAGTAATCAGATTACTATATTTATATTACAGGCTTAATAGCGTATATTATCATCCAACAGCAACAATCTATAATCATCCATAGGTCTAATCTTAAAGCCCCCCAATCCATACCCCCATCCGCCCTCTCATTTTCTACATCCCGCGTCCGGAAACCGTACGTTTCTGCCCGCGAAAACATACGTTTCCCGACTGAAAAACCTACGTTTCCGCCCCGAGAAACGTAGAAAAACAGGAAGCGTTTTTTCGTCTGTGCCCTTGTCTTTTCAAGACCACAAAGCCTCATTTTCACCCAGTACCCCCTCCACCTCACCACTTGCACCACGTTTCCGCTCCCGCATTTTCGCAATTACACTTTTTTCCGTACTTTTGCACCCGATTCACAGTACTATTTTATGAAATACAAACTATTAGCATTAGACCTCGACGGTACGCTTACCAACTCGAAAAAAGTAATCACCCCTCACACCCGGGAAACGCTTCTTAAAGCGCAGGAAAAAGGAGTAAAAATCATACTGGCTTCCGGACGGCCCACCTACGGCATCGTGCCCCTGGCCGAACAGCTGGAGCTTCAGAAATACGAAGGATACATCCTGGCCTATAACGGCGGGGAAATCACCGACTGGAAAACCAAGGAAGTGATATGCAAGAACCTTCTCGACCCGGAGGTACTTCCCTACCTGTATGAATGTGCCAAGAAGAACGATTTCGCCATCGTGACCTACGACGGAGAATATGTGCTGACCGAAAAGCCCGACGATGAATACGTGCTGAAAGAGGCGCTGCTCAACGTGATGAAAATCAAGAAGGTGGACAACTTCCTGGAGGCCGTGAAGCATCCCATTGCCAAATGCCTGATTGTGGGCGATCCTACCCGCCTGGCGGTACTGGAAAAAGAGATGTACGACCACCTGAAAGACCGCATGGGCGTGTTCCGCTCCGAGCCTTATTTTCTGGAACTGGTGCCGAAGGGCATCGACAAGGCTCTGTCGCTGGCGGGTATGCTGGAAAAGATTGGGGTGTCGCGCGAAGAAATGATTGCCATCGGCGACGGATTCAATGACCTGTCCATGATTAAATACGCCGGACTGGGGATTGCCATGGCCAACGCGCAGGACGTGGTAAAAGAAAACGCCGACTTCATCACTCTGTCGAATGAGGAAGACGGCGTGGCATATGCGGCAGAAAAATTCATTCTGTCTTAGGCTTCCGGTCGAAGAACGGATTCTTGGAGGATGCGCTCACGGGGATGGCATACACCTGGGTGCATCCGTCCAGCCAGTCGAGTTGCTGAGCTGCCAGTCCGGCCGAGAACATGACCCGCGTATCCACCCGATGGTCGGCGGCTACGGAGCAGGCCGACCCGATGGCGATGCCTACATCCACACTGTTGATGGCGCAAGGTACTCCTTCCTTGCGGATGGCGCAGGTGTCATACCCGCAATGTCCGCAATCCAACCCTTGCGGATGTGAATGGGTACCTATCAACACAATGCACTCCGCCTGCAGGATATTGTCGGCGTCCCGCAAGAAGAATTTAAACCCATTGTCTTCATACATCTGCTTCATCGTGTCCGACAGGATGCGGATGTTGCTTTCCGTCACCATGGCCACCTCTATGATGTCCACGCCCTTCCCCTTGGGGGCCGTGCGGGCGGCTGTCATCATCTGCTGTGCCACCTGCAACACTTGTTCATGGCGGCTGTCTCTTTCATTCAGTATCATATCTCCTTCAAATTAAAACATATACAATAAAAAAAGGGTTATATCCGAGTTCCTCTGCCTGTGAGCTTCGGATACTCTAAATATAACCCTTTTCAAAATAAATCACCAAAGGATTTATTTCTTTTTTCCTTTTTTCAGGTCATTTTCATGAATGGCCTCTTCTACTTGATAAGCCGGCGCATGTTTTTTATGCATGCCTTTCGGTTTTTTATTACCTGCAGCTCCCATAGTAAAAACCTCCTTTCAAAGTCCTTTAAAAAGTCAAACGATATAATTTATTATTTCAATAAATCCAGTTGTTTGAAGCACTTGATTAATTTTTCAATGGCGAAGTCCACCTGTTCCTTGGTATGAGTAGCCATCAGTGCAAAGCGCACCAGTGTGTCCTGCGGTGCACAGGCAGGTGGGATTACCGGATTGATGAAGACACCTTCATCGAAGGCCAGCTTGGTCACCTCGAAGGTCTTGTCCGTATCGCGCACATACAACGGAATAATCGGACTTTCCGTATCGCCGATTTCAAAGCCGGCTTCACGGAAGCTCTTCAACGCATAGTTGGTAATCTTCCACAAATTCTTCTGACGTTCCGGTTCGGTCTTGAAAATATGGATGGCCTCTCTGGCGGCAGCAGTAGCAGCCGGTGTGTTGCTGGCCTGGAAGATATAAGAACGGGCATTGTGGCGCAACCAGTTGATGACGTCCTTGTCACCGGCCACGAAACCACCGATAGATGCCAGTGACTTGCTGAACGTACCCATAATCAGGTCGATGTCGTCTGTTACGCCGAAGTGGTCGCATACGCCGCGGCCTTCCCGACCGAAGACACCCAGTCCGTGGGCTTCGTCCACATAGATGCTGGCATTGTATTTTTTCTTCAGGCGGACAATTTCCGGCAGGTTGGCCAGGTCGCCTTCCATGGAGAACACGCTGTCCACTACAATCAGTTTCACGGCGTCCGGTTCGCATTTCTGGAGTTCTTTCTCCAAAGCCTCCATGTCATTATGCTTGTATTTCAGCTGAGTGGCAAAAGAAAGACGGCGTCCGTCTACGATAGATGCGTGGTCGCGGTCGTCGCAAATGATGTAGTCGCCACGTCCGGCCAACTGAGGAATCACGCCTTCATTTACGGTAAAACCTGTGGAGAAGCAAAGTGCTTCATCTTTTCCTACGAATTCGGCCAACTCTTTTTCCAGCTGCACGTGGATATCAAGTGTTCCGTTCAACAGACGGGAACCGGCACATCCCGTACCGTATTTGCGAGTCGCTGCAATGGCCGCGTCAATAATTCTTTGGTCGTGAGTCAAGCCCATGTAAGAGTTTGAACCAAACATCAGCACCTTTTTTCCGTCCATCATCACCTCTGTGTCCTGTGCGCTGTCAATCTCACGGAAATAAGGGTAAACGCCTCTTTCCATATACATCTGAGGCAATCTGAATTTACTAAATTTTTCTTGTAATAATCCCATATTTTAAGTATCTGGTAAGCACCCCGGCTTACGTTAAACTTTATCACTTTGCAACCGTATTGTCACATCGTTTTTACTAAGAACGTGCAAAGATACAAAAAACTCCAAAACCCGACACAAATCGCCTAAAAAAATTGGTTTTGTGTTTAATTATCCCCAAAAATATCCTTCAAATATGAAAGATAATATTATTTTTGTGCTCCCAAATTCTAAATCTGACTTATGGATCCGAAAAAGCGAATCATCTTTGTGGTAAATCCCATATCCGGAACCCACGGAAAGGAATTCATACTGAAGCTCATCGAGCGGGAACTGGACACGTCGAAATATGAATATTCCATCCGAAAGACCGAATATGCCGGACATGCTTCCGAGATAGCCGCACAGGCTGCCGCGGAAGGAGCAGATATCGTGGTGGCTATCGGTGGAGACGGAACCATCAACGAAATAGGAAGGGCGCTCATCCATACGGACACGGCCATGGGAATCATCCCCTGCGGTTCCGGGAACGGACTGGCGCGCCATCTGCACATCCCCATGGAGCCCAAAGGAGCCATCAACGTGCTGAATGTCGGACGGGTCAAGACCATCGACTATGGAATTATCGACAACCGTCCTTTCTTCTGTACGTGCGGAGTGGGATTCGACGCTTTCGTGAGCCTGAAATTTGCGGATTCCGGGAAAAGAGGATTGCTCACCTACCTGGAAAACACCTTGCACGAGAGTCTTACGTACCAGCCGGAGACGTATGAGATTGAGAATTCAGCGGGCACCGTCCGCTACAAGGCTTTCCTGATTGCCTGCGCCAACGCGTCACAATATGGTAACAATGCCTACATCGCCCCGCAGGCTTCCCTGACCGACGGGATGATGGACATCACCATTCTGGAGCCTTTCACGGTGCTGGATGTGCCTTCGCTTTCCATCCAGCTGTTTACACGAACGCTCGACCAGAACAGCCGTATCAAGACGATGAAAGACAAGAGTATCATCATCCACCGGGAAAAGGAAGGGGTGTTCCACTTCGACGGCGACCCGGCCATGGGAGGAAAAGACCTGAAGGTGGAAATCATTCATCAGGGACTGCATGTCATCGCTCCCATCCGGCCGAAGCGTATGCCGTCGCCCCCTCTGAACATCCTGCAACATTTCACTGATTTCATCGGCCGACGTCCGTTTACCGAGACCATCGCCCAGAAGCACCGCCAGCTCCTGATGCTGAACCAGCATATTCTGAGAAGGCTGTCCAAGAAATAACTCTCCCGGCCCTACAAGGCCAGATAGAACGGCTTGGCCAGTGCTTCAAACTCCGGCGTATAGACGTGACGCTCCATTTCAATGGCCAGATGGCAGGTTTCGGTCTGCACGCAAGCCGACTTGACAAAGGACATCAGCACCCGTTTGGGAGGAAGTCCGGCACGGGGGTGTACCCATGTCTGACGCGAAAGAGACAGCCCTTGTTTCAGAGCCAGCGCCACAAAATCGGAGGCGGCAGTAGCCGGAAGTATCACCGAAAAGCAGCCTTCGTCTGAGAGCAAAAAGGCGACTTTCGCCAAAAGTGCCCCAAAATCCAGTTCATCGGTATGCCGGGCCGTATTCCGCTGGGCATGAGGACATTTCACCGCCTCTACGAAATAGGGTGGATTCGATACAATCGCATCGAAACGGTCTTTCCAGTCTTCCGGTGCCTGCCGGATGTCCAGCTGAGTCACTTCCATCCGGTCGGCCCAAGGCGAACGGGCCACGTTCTCCCGCGCCTGTTCCACGGCGGCTCCGTCAATGTCGACCGCCGTCACGTAAGCCTGTGGGTTCCGCTGGGCCAGCATCAGGGCAATCAGTCCGCTCCCGGTACCGATGTCCAAGATACGGGCGGCTCCATCCACCTGTGACCAGGCACCCGCCAACACTCCGTCCGTGCCCACTTTCATGGCACATTTATCGTGAAAAACTACAAACTGTTTGAACTGAAAAAAAGGATTCGGCATAGCTTCTTACTCAAATTTTGCGCCAAAAATACGGAAATCCTCTCAGAAAGTGGTCTCACCTCATATTATTTTTAAATAATAAACAGGTATTTGAAGTAAATAGTTTCCAAATTAGACGCGGAATGATTACCTTTGTGCCGTTTTGAACAATAAAAAAACCTTCTTAATTCAGAAGCGAAAAAAATATGGTAAAAAAGACAAAAAACAACGAGATTCTGGTTAGTGCAGAAGGCAAGGATATCCCTATGATGGCCGAAATCGAAACCATTCCTACGGAGGATACCAAGGAAGAAGATTTGACCGGGGAATTGCCCGTCATGCCCCTGCGCAACCTAATGATATTCCCTTCTATCGTCATGCCGATTAACGTGGGACGCCAGCCGACACTGAAGCTGGTGAACCAGGCTCTTCAAAGCAAGGAGCCCATCGTCATCACCACGCAAAAGGTGGGCGAAACGGAGTCGCCCAAGCAAAAAGACTTGTTCCCCATCGCCGTCATCGGTAAGGTGCTGCGCGTGTTCGAAATGCCGGGAGGGACCATTACGGCCATCCTTCAGGCCACGGGCCCGAAGGTGAAGCTGGAGGAAATCACTTCCACCCGCCCGTTCCTGCGGGGAAAGGTTTCCGTGATTGAGGAAGACATGCAGGATGAAAAGTCGGACGAGTTCAAGACGCTGATTGACACTTGCAAGGAGCTGAGTGCAAAGGTAATCGAGCTTTCGGACGAAATTTCTCCCGATACGGCTTTTGCCTTGAAGAACCTGGACAACAACGAGGTGCTGGTGAATTTCATTTCGGGCAACTTCCCCTTCCCCATCAACGAGAAGTATGAGCTGTTGCAAATCAATGACCTGAAATCCAGACTGTATCGTCTGATTCAGTTATTGAACAAGACCATCCAGCTGGCCACGCTGAAACAGAACATCCAGATGCGTACGCGCGAAGAACTGGACCGCCAGCAACGGGAATATTTCCTGCAGCAGCAAATCAAGAACATTCAGGACGAACTGGGCAACGGACAGGACGACGAAATCGACGAACTCCAGAAGAAGGGCGAGAAAAAGCTCTGGAAACCGGAGGTGAAGGAGATTTTCGACCGCGAACTGGCCAAACTGGAACGCATCAACCCGCAATCGCCCGACTATAACGTGCAGCTGACGTACCTGCAGACGTTGCTTTCCTTGCCGTGGGGTGTGTACACCAAGGACGTGATTGACATTCCGAATGCCAAGAAGATTCTGGACAAGGAGCACTACGGACTGGAGAAGGTGAAAGAACGTATTCTGGAATACCTGGCCGTGCTGAAGCTGAAAGGCGACCTGAAATCGCCGATTATCTGCCTCTATGGTCCTCCGGGAGTCGGCAAGACCTCACTGGGACGTTCCATCGCCACGGCCCTGAAGCGGAAATATGTCCGCATGTCACTGGGTGGCGTACACGACGAGGCGGAAATCCGCGGACACCGCAAGACGTATATCGGCGCCATGCCGGGACGTATCATCAAGAGCTTGATCAAGGCGGAGACTTCCAACCCGGTCATCATCCTGGACGAGATTGACAAGCTGAGCAACGACAGCCACGGCGACCCGAGTTCGGCCATGCTGGAGGTGCTCGACCCGGAACAGAACAACACGTTCCACGACAACTATGTGGACATCGACTACGACTTGTCGAGCGTCATGTTCATCGCCACGGCCAACAACCTGGGTACCATCCCTACTCCGTTGCTCGACCGTATGGAACTGATTGAGGTGAGCGGTTACATCACCGAGGAGAAAATCGAGATTGCCCGCCGCCACCTGATTCCGAAGGAAATGGAAAAGAACGGTTTGAAGAAGGAACACGTGAAGTTCACCAAGCCGGCCATCGAATACATCATCGAGAACTATACCCGTGAAAGCGGTGTGCGTGAGCTGGAGAAGAAAATCAGTAAGGTGATGCGGAAAATCGCCCTGGAAATCGCCAGCGGTGAATTTACCGAAACGCACGAACTGAAACCGAAGGACATCGAGAAATTCCTCGGCCCGCAGGAATACTCCCGCGACAAATACCAGGGCAACGAATATGCCGGAGTAGTGACCGGACTGGCCTGGACGGCGGTAGGCGGCGAAATCCTGTTCGTGGAAACCAGCCTGAGCCGCGGAAAGGGACAGTTGACCCTGACCGGAAACCTGGGTTCCGTGATGAAGGAATCGGCCATGCTGGCACTGGAGTACCTGAAGGCGCACAGCCACTTGCTGGACTTGCCGGAAGGCATCTTCGACAACTGGAACATCCATATCCACGTGCCGGAAGGAGCCATTCCGAAAGACGGTCCTTCTGCCGGTATCACGATGGTCACCTCACTGGCGTCTGCCCTGACCCAGCGGAAAGTGAAGGCCAACCTGGCTATGACGGGCGAAATCACCCTGCGCGGAAAAGTGTTGCCGGTAGGCGGTATCCGCGAAAAGATTCTGGCCGCCAAACGGGCCGGTATCAAGGACATCATCTTGTGTGAGGAAAACCGCAAGGACATCAACGAAATCCAGCCGATGTACCTCACGGGCATGACCTTCCACTACGTGAAGGACATCAAGGAGGTGCTCCGCCTGGCCCTGACCGACGAGAAGGTGGCCGATGCCATTGATTTCACCGTGAAAGAAGACAAAGACAAAAACCAAGAAAACCCAGCACAATGAAGTTTGAGTTACAACATACGGATCCCAAATCGAATGCCCGCGCCGGTCTGATTACGACCGACCACGGGCAGATTGAGACCCCTATCTTTATGCCGGTCGGCACACTCGGTACGGTAAAGGGGGTGCATCTTCACGAACTGAAGAACGACATCAAGGCCCAGATTATCCTGGGAAACACGTATCACCTCTATCTGCGCCCGGGACTCGACATCATTGAGGGGGCCGGAGGACTGCACAAGTTCAACGGGTTCGACCGCCCGATGCTGACCGATAGCGGGGGCTTCCAGGTGTTCTCCCTTTCCGGCATCCGGAAATTGCGCGAAGAAGGCGTGGAGTTCCGCTCGCACATCGACGGGTCGAAACACCTGTTCACTCCGGAACGGGTGATGGACATCGAACGCACCATCGGGGCCGACATCATCATGGCTTTCGATGAATGTGCGCCCGGCACCTCCGACTATGACTATGCCAAGAAGTCGATGGAGCTGACGCATCGCTGGCTCGACCGTTGCTGCGCCCGTTTCAACGAGACGGAGCCCAAGTACGGCTACAGCCAGTCGCT
>ERZ779669.320-NODE-320-length-30360-cov-36.438047_pt1 | contig 30360 bp, 31 predicted proteins | sample MGYA00511372_ERZ779669 | MGnify/ENA primary metagenome ERZ779669 (study PRJEB29588, sample SAMEA1967891) | human gut metagenome | biome: human gut; feature: human-associated habitat; material: faeces | place: Denmark | collected 2008/2010 ... | reverse complement strand
ATAGCCGGACACATAATCTCCCGTAGGGAGGTAAACGAACTGCATCCATGCGTCCCTGCTGTCTGTCAATATAAAATAGTATTTCATGCTCTTTCTGTTTTATGGGTTATCTGTTTCGGGTGCGGGCGGTATTGTGTACCGCCACACCTTTAGTATTCTTTCATTTCGGCAATGGGGGTATATTTTCTGAGCCATTCCACCACATGCACCATGTTGTATTCGGAAGTAATGACTGCCGTATGTTCGTTTATCGGGGTCATTCTTGTACTTTCGTAGCTTTCTATCCATTCCTTTAGTGTTGCCACATCACAAGTATCGGTACACATCATATCCAAAATTCTGATAGGGTCGCTGAATGTCACAATCAAAGTATCATAGTATGCTGTCATAATCTGTCCTCCTTTCCTTTTATCCATTCGTCACGCAGGTGTCTGCACTCCTCCAATGTCGGTCTCACGCAAGAGAAAAGTTCTCCGTCCGTGTGTCGGTAGTCATATTGGAAAAGGGTTGTTCTTTTCCGTCTGATAGTCGTTTGGTACTTTTCGTACTTCTCAGTACCTGCCGTCTGGCAGGTACTCACTCCGTTGATGGTCATTCTTGTTGTCATGGTAGTCATTTATTAAAATTCAACAATCAGTAGTCGGTTCTCCATTACCTTTTCGGGGTCGGTTATCATCCTTTGGGCTACCCAAAGGTGATGCGCTCCGAAGCCGTAGGCGAACAGCCTTCCGAAGTTCTCGTTTTCTGAAAGTTTCGCCATTGAATTACGGATTTCCGTTTCGCTAAAACTCAAGGACAAGGTGTTTATCAGACTGACAAAGATGTCGGTTACTTTCTCGTCCCATAATATCAGTATGTTTTCTATCTTTATTTCCATATCATGTATATTTTGAAGTCTATAAATCAAGCACTCATCCGCTTGCGGATAAGTTCGGCATTGCTCTCTACAAGGCTGATGATGCGGTCGTGGTATTCGGTATTGGAATTGCATACACCTCTGCTCTGCACCACCTTGAATGTTGTCAGTGAAACCTCTACCGTTTCAATGCGTTTGCCGTCAATGGTTGCGGATAGGATAAGAGAGTCTGTCCTCTTGTGATAGCTTCCCACACAATGGTGCATCAGTTTTCCTTCAAGTTGCATTTCCGCCACACTCTCAATGACCTTTACAAGAATAAGGTTGTCGGTAAACACAAGTCCGAAGAACTTGCCTTTGGACTTCAGATAATTCTTTTCGTCCTTGACCAACTGCTCCCTGCGTTGCTCCGCTCTTTCTCTTTCAATCTGTTTTTCGCGTTTTCTGACAAGTCGGTCATGTGTCTTTTTCAAGTCTGTCGGACAAACATATTTTGGGCAGTGGGTGTCTTTCCCGAAATGTCGGAGCAGTCTTACAAGGTCACACCACATGGAGGCATCTGCAATATGATAGCCGTTTCGGATACAGATTTTTATGGAGTTCCAATATTCATTTATCCAAAGTAGTACAATATCAAAACAACAATCAGAAGTAGCGTTATAAATCAGACTGTTATAACGCTACTTTTAGTTTTCTACTTTTGATTTATTTACCCAATCCTTTGAGCCAATTCAGAAGTTCCTCGTCATCATTCCATGTTTCGGTAATCTGTGATTGAGGTACGATGTCGGCAGCAGCAGCTTCAAGTGCTTTACGCTTCTGTTCACTATCCATTCTGACATAGCCTTCGGTTGTCCTGACGGAAGAATGGCCAAGAAAGTCTCTGACATATATGATATTCATTCCTGCCTGCAACAGATGGGTAGCTTTGGAGTGCCGGAATGAATGAGGAGACAATCTGTCCGGTATTAGTACAGGATGTTTTTCTCTGACTTTGTCGGCATACATCATAATGATATGAGTCAAGCCGGCGGATGTCAGTTTTCTACCATGTGCATTTACGAACATGGGTTGCCTGCTGATATTGTCCGGCTCAATATTGGCATCTTTCATATAGGCTTTGAGTATCAATACAAGTTTTTCATGTATGGGAACAATACGTTTTTTACGCCCCTTGCCTGACAAAACGACATGGTAAGGTCTTGTCAGGTTGAGATTATGTGCGGAGAAAGAGATGAGTTCATTAGCCCGGGCGCCGGTATCATACATGAAGGCTAGAATTGCAAGATGCCGTCTTCCTTGTAACGTATCGGTTGGCACTTCTGACAATAGCGCCCTCATTCCCTCTTGGGTAAGGAAAGACATATAAGGCATGTCGGCCTTCTTCGACTTGATTGATAGAATTTCCTGCCATTTTGCGAGGTTTTTGAAATCCTTGTATTGTGCATAATGGCAGAATGCCTTGATGGATGCAAGTCGCGAATTGCGGGTCTGCACCTTATTGCCCTTTTCCGTTTCCAACCAATCAAGATAGCCATTGATGCTCTGCCGGGATAAATCCTTAACGGATAACTTATCGGCACGGATACCCTTGCTGCCTTTGAAGAATGAGTAAAGACTTTGAAAGGTGGCACTGTAACTGCGTATCGTGTGGCCGCTTACCCCTCTCTCTTTGGGAAGATATGTTTCAAAGAAATCCTTGAGCAGCATAGCCATATCTGTAATATAAACTGTCTGTTTCATAATTAAACTCATATATCTGGGAATATTGTAGATAACTTGTCGCCAACAGCCTGATAGAGGTCAGGATAAACCTCCAATGCCAGACGGACATAATGTTCTGTTGAATAGATGTCATGATGGCCGAGGAGGGTAGATATGACAGGCCACGCAGTATAGACATCCATACCGGATTTTACCATGTGATATACCGAATGGACTGCAAATGTGTGCCTCAAATCATGTACACGTGGTCCTTCCCCATGCCCGACATGCGTGATGCCGCAGGTCTTCAACATTTTCTTGAAGCGCGTATAGACAGCAGTTCGCGATATTTGTTCTCCCCGATGGTTGACAAACAAGAACGAATCAGGTCCTGCGGATGAAGCCAACGGCATCTTATCCCTGTAATGCATATATGTGCATAGCACCTCCTTCATTTGCCCGTTGAGAGGTATCAGGCGATGTTTGCGGTTTTTAGTCTCCTTCAGAATAACAAACCCTTCCTGCATGTTGACATCGGAGTTTCTGATAGCCAGTACTTCTCCCACACGTGCGCCACAATAATACAGGAATCGGAATATGGCAGGTAATCCGATTAGGCATGTGGTATTGTGGCGGCACTGCAAAAGTGTATTGTCGATGGCATTAAACAGACTTTTTACCTCCTGTTCTGAGTAAACGTGGGGAATATAGGATGTTTTAGGGCGTTTGGGCAATAATGGTATGTACGAGGCATATCCCATATGGCACATAAACTGTGAAAATTGTCTGAAAATAAGGATTTTGGCATACCTTGTGCGTTCACTGCATATATTGACATTTTTAAGCCATTCCAGATAAATGTCTTGGGTGATTGCCAATTTCTGCATGCGGCGTACAGATGGCATTTGGTCCAGCTCGCAAAATACGGTCAGAATGCCCCTGACACCGACGTTCTGATGCCTTTTTATATTAAGATACTCATCCATCAATGGACCGAGCGGACTTGTAAAGCAGAAAGATTCATTACTCATAGAATATCCCTCCTTTTTGCTCGTAAAATGTCAAAGGAACGGGAGGAATGGGAAGCAGGCATTTCTTCAGCCCGTCCATATCTACTCTTAAGTAAGACTTGGTTGAATTGGAAGAGGAATGACCGAGGACGTTTGCAATCATCGGCAGTGGTTGTTCATCTTTCAGAAGACGTGTTGCAAGGGAATGGCGCATGGCGTGCATTCCATGATGACGGCGTTTGACATTAACCCCTGAATCCCATATCGCGGTTTGAATGCCGGCATAAAGCGTATCGACTGACATCTTTTGGTAAGGCGGCTTCAAAGTCAGAAAGACATGTTTGTCGGCACAATCGTTCTTCCGTTCGTTTTTAAGATAGTCTATAAGCGCACTTCCTACTTCTTTGACAAGGGGAAGCTCGACCCGTTTCTTGGTCTTTTCCTGGACAAGAGAGATTGTATTACGTTCCCAATCAATATTACAGAATTGGAGATTGACAATATCAGACCTTCTAAGTCCAAGAATTGCACCTAACAGAAATGCGGCATAAAGACGTTTTCCACCCAGTTCTTTACGGTTAATGGCATTGCCTATGGCGGTTATTTCCTCTGTTGAATAGACTGAAGGAAGTTTTTCCCTTATGGGATACCTGAAACCTTTGACCAGCGTCCCAAAGTATGAGGGTTTATGTCCTTGCTCCACAAGAAATTTGCACAGTCCTTTTACCACTTGAAAGCGATGGCCGGGATTGATTTGACTTGAATCGACGAACTCCAACAGAAGCTTGTCACTCAAATCCTCCAACGTGTCAATGGATTTAAGATGCAAGAATGTCAAAAGGCGACCAAGCACCCTGACATAAACATAAAGGGTTCCTTTAGAAACACGCACGGCACGCTTACTGTCTATTAATTGCAGGAAAACAGAACCGATTTCACCGCTGAAATCAAATTCTTGCTTTTGGGGAACATAACGGCAGATTTTACCGAACAGGAGGACGTTGTCCAAAATGGTGATACTACGTCGTAGATGGGATGACATCAGTACTGTTTCTTCCGGCAAGGCGGCAAGAAAATTCTCTCCGATTGAGCAGTTGTAATACTCAATACCTTTCGCGGAAAGGAAAGGCTTCAACTTAGAGTTCCAGATTTGCATGAATCTCTGAATTGATTTTTCTGAATAGCCCACGTCCCTCATGAGCTTTGTGCTCTCATTAATGAGAACTGTTAATGATTTTGTTTCCATCGCATTTGAATTTAATTGAACGAAGAAACAAATATATGCCAATATCAAAAGTTTGCTATCAAAAGAACAACAAAAACAACGTATAAAATCAGCGTCTTGCAGAATATAATCCTTGTATGTTTTGATATTGTACTACTTTGGATAATAGTGAATGGCTTGTCCGTATATCTCTCCGTCTGAAAAGCCGTTGCAACCGCTTTTCTGCACATAGTTCAGAACGTATGTGACACAATCGTCTATGTTCTTGGCTGGGTTGCGGTAGCTTTTGGCGAATAGTTCATCTTCCGCTGCTCTCTGCTCCAAAAACATCTGTATGGTTCGTTTGAAATGGTCTGTTCCTTTCATAATCTCAAATTTTAGTCGGGTTGTCGTTCAAATAAAGTATCTCGCAATCTTCCACTTCTGTGGGAAGTCCGAAAAGGGGGTAATGGGTGAAATAAGGCTGTGCGTTCCCTTCTTCATCTGTGAGGGGTGAAACATCTTGTACTTGCCATTGCTTCATCCATCTGTCTATTGTCTGAACTTCATCGTCTGTGAGTGCGGTTGCATCGCCATTGATGATATAGGCTAAACTCCATGTGGGTATCTTTTCCGTTGTCCTGTTCATATCCGTTCCTTTATGTGGTCAGACAATCTCTTGTAAAATCTCCGTGTGGTATTGTGGGGGGCATTCCACCAAAAGAAAACCGATAAAGTCCTTTCTCGCTTCCTTGTTGAGTTCGTGGTATAGCCTTCTTAGGGTTGAATGGTTGCCGTTGATGTAGGTTTCCACCATATACTCAAAGATGTTGTCCACCTCGTAAAATCTGCATTGCTGCGCTGCTGTCTTGCTGTATCGTTTCATAATGTTATGCTTTTGGGAGTTAATTCAAAGTGTCAGTAGCCATAGGAAAAAGCCGAAAATGGCAATGAGGAATATGATGAATACCATTACATTGATAACCATTCGGAATACTCCACAGACTGTTTCTCTGATGATGTACCAAAGGATATTGACTATCCAAAGGAAACAGCGCAACAGAAATGCGAATACTGCAAGTCCAATGGATTGCGCTGTCTGTCTTATGTTCATTGCTGCTGTCATTTTGGGTGTCGTTTGTCAAGTTCTACAATTCTGTCAATTCTTCCGTACAATATCTTGCGGAGTGCCGTCTTGTCCATAGCCTTGTATTCTCTCCATTGTCCGTACTGGCTTACAAGGAATGTCCTCAGTATGTCGGAGAAGTCAAACCGCCATCCTTGCAATGGTATCGCACTTTTGAAATAGGTATTGCCGTTTACCTTTTCGGTTATCCAATTCTTTTCCTCTCTGTTCAGCACCTCGCCATTATTCACTTTCATACGAAGTCTGTAAACCTTGCACTCATGTAGGCTTTCCAATGTCGGAACTTCCCACTTCACGAATTTTGTTGCTACTGCTGCTTCCATATCCATTTGTTTTTATTTTTAATGCGGATTCGAGAGCTGAGGGAGTTGAGTTTCCAACCTTATATGCCTCCCGTTTATCCGACATTTTTTTTAATGCGTCTTTCTGTCGCTTCGGTCGTTTTCGTTTCGGGTGCTTCAAAAAAGGTAGGGAGTGGGTAGAGCAAGGGTTTTCAAAGAAAAAATACTACCCGCAGGGCTGGAGATTTTTTCTAAAAACCATTGAGCATCCCAATCCCGGATTTACCTTTGCACCCAGAACGGGAACGATCCACCTGATGCGACTGCCTGAAAGACCATCAAAATGGAGGTAAACGGATGTGGAGGCATATTGGATATGAAATGTTCCGGGAAAAGAAAGAAAGGAAATGTCAAAAAAAGGGATACGGCGAAAACGTGAAACCGGCAAACATTCCAAGAAAGTATGTTGCAACCGTGTGGCTAAACCTGTTTAGTTATGCGGTTGCAATTTTCTTTCCGGTTTGCCGTCATGGGTAATGGCACTTTTCATTTATGGAAGGTGTGGTTACCCATGACTTCCGTTTTCGATTAGAGGAACCGACAAAAAAAGAAAATCAACAGGTAACAGCCGTAAAAGCACCGCTTGTGGCATAAGCAAAAAAAGAAAGGGGCCTTGCATCATCAGTCTGAACATGGTTCAGGCGTGACGCAAAGCCCTTTTCTATGCTTATGCAATAGTAGGAACATGGTCGTCAATTTATTGATGATGATGTTCCTACGAATAAATTCGCTTTTACGGAAAAACTTGTCTGTGGAGCTTAAAAAGCTGGATTTTTATTTCAATATATGCCATTAAAGTGCTACTTTTGTAATGAAGAATGTGTAAAATACATATAATTATGAATATCCAATAAGTATATTTATGATAGTAAAGAACGATTGGTGTTTATTGTTTTATGTGAATTAATTAACATATATTTAAAATCGAAGGAAATGGCATATATTAATATTTTTATTTCTCATAGTAGTGCGGATAAAGAGCTTGTTAGAGCTGTTGTAGAAATCTTTGGGAATAACGGTATAACAGTAGATGAATATGTCTTTGAAAGTGGTGAACGCACAGAAGATGAAATCAATATTTCTATCGAAAATTCTGGAATTTTTTGTTTGCTTATTTCGGAATCATCAATGGGAAAAGATTGGGTACTTAAAGAAATCGCAAAATATAAATCAATAATTGATAGTGGTAAAAAAATGAAATTCTTACCATTAATAATTGATGAAAATATAGATTATTCATATGAAAAAATTCCAATATGGATTAAGAACGAGTATAATCTACGAGATAAATTTACAAACCCAGTATTTCTTGCAAGAAAATTGGAAGAAGAACTTAATAAATTAAGATGGGATGAGTTCCCAAAAGTGCGTGAACGTGAACTGATATTCGCAGGTCGTGACTATGATATGGCGCGTATAAGAGAAAAATATGCTAGTAGTAATTTTAAGCGACGTAGAGCTGTGATTGTCTCGGGAATTCCTGATGGAATAGGAAGAAGACGTTTTATTGTTGAATTTATTAAGATTTTAGATCGTAATAAAAAAGATACTTATCAACCTATATCAATTGCTTTAGATAGAGGCAATAGTATTGAAGATTTTATTATTCAATTAAACTCTTTAGTTTTATTGAAGGATAACGAAGAACTAATTGAATACGTATCGACAAGAACAAAGGCTGAAAAGATTTTGTTGTGCAATACTCTTTTGATGATCCTTTTCGAGCATAAAGAAAATTTATTAATTAGAGATAATGGCGCTATCATATTAAATGATGGATCTATTTGTGACTGGTTTGAAGAAATACTTGTAAGTGTTAAAATAAATAGAACGTTCTTTTATGTTGTTTCTAGATATAGATTCATCGAAGAGGATAGTTATCCGGAAATCGTTTCTTATTCTCTTAATCCGTTATCAGATAAGAATGCTAAGGTTTTGTTTAATGAGTTATTGCAAAAAGAGGAATTAGAATTGTCTAATGAAGATATAACTTTTTTCCTAGAAAAGACTGCAAATATGCCACAATTAATATTCAATTGTGTAAATGTTATTGCTGAGATAGGACCTGTTTTGGCAAAACAAAAACAAAAAAATACGAATTTAAAGGTGACGAGCTTATTAAAAGTTTTGTTGATGACTATAAAGATAAACCAGAACATTTACAGATGCTTATATTACTTTCTGAAGTAGATTTTTTAACATATAGTCAGATTAGAAAAATATGTAGGGGAATTATATCTAACACTGATGAGATTTTAATGGATTTATATTCGTTGTCTATATATGAGCATTTTGGAACTAATGGAGAATTTATAAGAATGAATTCAGTTATTTCCGATTTGATGAAAAGATCCAGGTATAAGTTAAATCCTGAAATATGGAGTAATCTTCAAGTACGTGTTAATGAAATTATTGAACAACAGGAATTTGCAACTGCAGATTTGGGTATTTTGTCTAAGAAAATAGAGAATGAGATAAAAGGAGATATTCGTAACATTAAACGAAATCACATAGTTCCATCCATTGCGTTAAAAATTATATTAGATGAATATAGTAAACGGAATAAACGTGGATATGAGAATGTTATATTAATATGTACTAGAGTTTTAGAAAATAAACAAAATATATATATTGATATTATAAATAGAATTGGATATTATCTGTGTGCATCCTATGCTCATCTTGGAGATGAAATGTTATTCCAGTATTGGGATTGCTTAGACAATTATGATAAAAAGTTTTTGCATGGTATTTATTATCGTAGGCTTAAAAATTATAAATCTGCTGAGAAAAAATTTAGAGAGGCAATGAATCTAAATCCAAATAATAACAGTGTTAAAAATGAACTTGCTATTTCGCTTCAACGTCAAGGGAATTATTCCTTAGCATTGACGTTAGCAAAAGAAGCCTATGATACCCACCCAACTAATCCATTCTATATTGTTACATATTTTAAAAGTTTAGTACGAGATCCAAAAACTGATGATGAGGTTCTAAATGATTTAATTCAACAGTTAAAATCAGCGTGGGATATAAATAGGAGAACTTTAAGCCAAATGTTAGAGGCTGAATATGAGTTCTTCCGTAATAATGATTTTGTTGGAGCTTTAAGTATGTATCGTAATGCTTTAGCAACAAATCCATTTTATCCAGTATTTATAAGTGCATCCGAAATATGTGAAATATCTGGACATCATGAAGAAATAGAGAAACTATCGAAAGAATTTGGATTCAATTAAATCGTAGTTTATTATGTATTTGTCAGAACTTAAGTTATGGAATTTTCGCAGATTTGGTGTAATTGGAACAGGAGATTTTGAGCAAACATCTCCTGGGCTTATTGTCCATTTTCATGAAGGTGTCAATGTTATTATTGGTAAGAATGATTCTGGAAAAACCGCAATAATAGATGCTATACGCTATGTTTTACATACAAAAAGTGGAGAACATATATATATAGATGATAAGGATTTTTATAAATCGAGTTGTGGTAATCGTACTAATCAGATGAAAATTGAATGCATATTTCGCGGTTTGAGTGCTAGAGATGCAGGACTTTTTTTAGAATATTTATCTCTTGAAAATGAAGATAATGATAAGAAAATTCAAGTATTACGTATAACACTCTCGGCACGAAGATTAGAAGATGGACGAATTATGGTAAAAACATATGCAGGAGAAGTTGGTGAAAGTAACACATTACCATATGAAACTCGTGAATATTTGTCTGCGGTATACCTAAAACCATTACGGGATGCCTTACTAGATATGACTCACGGTTATAAGTCTAGGCTAGCCCAAATTTTGCAAGCACACTCTGTTTTTGGACAAAATGAAAGAGATGACGCAGGTAAACATAAGCTGGAAGGAGAATATGCAGTTCTAAAGAAATCTATAGATGAGTATTTCGGTAAAGATGAGAATAAAGGTAAAGAAATTACGGATACCATTAATGAAATACTCAAAAATCAATTTTTATTAGCTGATGATAATAAGAATGCGGTAATACAATTAACAGGAAGCGAACTTCCTGATATTCTAAAACAGTTAGATCTTATTTTGGAAGATAACAAGTCAGGACTAGGATCCCTAAATTTGCTTTGTATGGCGGCAGAACTATTATTGTTCACTGAACAGACAAAAGGATTGAAATTGACTTTAATCGAGGAATTAGAAGCTCATATACACCCACAATTACAATTGAGACTTATAGACTATTTTGATAGGGAGCAAAATTTTGGACAGTTTATATTAACTACACATAGTATAACATTGGGAGCTACAATTCCATTAAAAAAGCTAATTGTTATGATGAATAACAAAGCTTTACCCATGGATGAAGAATCTACACTATGTACTGAACAGGATTATAAATTTCTTAATAGATTTTTGGATGCGACAAAAGCTAATTTGTTTTTTGCTAAAGGATTATTGCTTGTCGAAGGGGACGCTGAGAATTTATTAATACCAACAATAGCGAAAATAATTGGAAGAGATTTACATAGATATGGAGTCTCTGTGGTAAATATAGGGAGTACAGCTTATAAACGATATATAAATATATTTAAAAGGAAAAGTGGGGAACTTTTTGGTATGCCAATATCTATTGTTTCAGATTTGGATGTAAGGAGTATTGAGTATTATAACGAGCAAAAAGATGCGAAAAAAGTTTACCATATATCAGAAGATATTAAGAAAAAGTTATCTGAAAATTATAATGATGATGTAAATTGGACAAATATTCCAAATTTGTTTCTATCTGAAAATGATTATGAAAAATATATTTCTGAAAACAAAAAGGTTGAAAGATTTAAAGCAGGTAGAAAAAAAGAAATTATAGCAATAATAGAAGAAGACTATTCTGATATAACTGATTTTGATATTAAGTATTTAAGAGAGATTAAGCGTAATGAATTGCAAAAACGATATAACGATGAAATTAGAATCTTTTTACCTAAATGTTGGACATTGGAATATGACATTGCAAGAAGTACATTATTTAAAAAGTTAGCTTTGGCAATAGAATTAGCGAAGTATGAAATGCAAGATGTGAACATTACAAATGAGATCCTTAAGAAGGAAAAAAGAGAAATAGAGAAGCAATATTGCAGTGATATTACCGATGAAATAGCATATAAAATATTTAAGCCATTAAATGATGGAAGTGTTTCAAAGGCTATTACTGCTCAATATTTATCGGAACTATTAACTGATGCGGATAAGGGAGATATAGAATCTGACGAATACTTGGATTATATAGTTAAAGCTATTAAACATGTAACAACTGAATAATATGGATTTTGCGAATGAACGAGAAATAAAATATGCGCATGATATTTTACTTGGTGAATTGCCAGATTTTGATGAGGAAAAAATTAATATTATCAAATGCAATGAAAGTAAAGATATAAAGGCATGTCCTGGAAGTGGCAAAACAACGACACTTCTAGCAAAATTAGTAATATTAGCTAAAAGAATGCCACTTTCTAATGGGAAAGGTATATGTGTTTTGACACATACTAATGTTGCTATAGATGAGATAAAATCTAAATTAAATTCTCAGGCCGAAGTGTTATTTAATTATCCTAATTATTTTGGAACTATACAAGGTTTTGTGGATAAGTTTTTGACAATACCATATTATAATTCAGTGGAGGAGAATCCACTTGCAATAATTGATGATGAGAGGGCTAAATTATTGTTCCTTAAAGCCTTTTCAACTAAAACATTTGATGATTTGAAGATTTTGTGGAGACAAATTCAGGATAGGATACCTAGCGGATTAGAAGGAAAAGAAAAGCGTTCTAAAATAAAGGAAGAACAAATAAGACTATTATTTAATTCATTTTATGATGTATATAGCAAGAAGTATTATAGAGAATACGGATCATCACAGGCTCTTGCAAGTAATAAGGCTAAGGCACTTTTCCAATTACTCGATAATACTCGAGGAATCGGATTAAAAGAAGGAATTCTAAAGTATGAGGATGCATTTTCATATGCCATGTCATATGCGAAACAATGTGATAATCTGAAATCTGCTTTTTCAGAAAGATTTTCTTACTTGTTTATGGATGAAATGCAAGATACAAATGCTCTTCAATATGATTTGATTGATATGTTATTTGATTCATCAAATATAATAATACAGCGTTTTGGAGATCCACATCAAAATATCTTTGAACAAGGTAATATGAAATGGAAACCTAATAAACAGTCGTTGCCAATAAATATGAGTAATAGATTTGGAGTTAATATTGCTTCTGTTTTGAAAACTGTTTGTGACGTTGATAATAAATCTTTAAAAGGAAATAATAATATTCAATCCCTCAAACCTATTTTACTCGTTTATAGTGAGCCAGAAACTGTTTTACCATATTTTGCAAATTTGGTAAAGCATCGAACTGTTGAGGGAAAAACTATTTTAGAAATTTCTAATTATATAAAACAAAAAAATCCTTTTAATAAATATAATATAAAAGCAGTTGGATGGGTTGGAAAAGATAAAGGAGGTAAAACTTGTAATATAAATTCTTATTATCCTAACTTTGAACAAAAGAATAAGAATAATAGTGGTCTGATTGAAGAATTAAAATTATGTGATTATTTGAGGAAATCAGATATATTTTCAGTCAAAACATTTACAGAAAATATATTTACAGTTCTCGCCTTAGTTTTAGAATTATCAGGAATTAATTATAAGTATAATGGAAAATCTGTTAGATATACAAAGTCTAGAGTTCAGACATTCATAAAGAATACTTATCCAGAAGAATATCAAGCATTAAGATCTAATATATCAACATGGGCTCTTAATGTATTAAATTCTAAATCAATTTTAAATAAAGATGTTTATAATCAAGTCAAAGCATATATTGATGGTGAATTCCAGCGCTTGTTCAAATTTGACAATAAAGCTCCTAAATATTTGGACTTTATATCTGAACCTGAAACAAGTTTATGTAGAAAATTTGACGTAGAAAATGTTCGGCAAAACATTTTTGTTAGTGAAGATGTAGAAATAGAAGTTTCAACCGTTCATTCCGTAAAAGGAGAATCTCATGTAGCAACTCTTTATATGGAAACTTCATTTAAAGGGAAGTGTGAAAGCCAACGCATTGGTGAACAATTATGTGGAATTCCATATACAGGATCATCTATCAATATGAAGATGTCTTTACGTATTGCTTATGTGGCAATGAGTCGTCCTCGGTATATGTTATGTATGGCTATCCAAAAAGAGAATTATAAACTGCTAGATTCTGTACGGCTATCAAATCTATGGGAAATAATAGAAATTTGAATATTTCTATTATCTTTGCAGAAAAATTAGCGTCCTTTTCAATAATGCAGAATAGAACAGATAAGTAGGTTTCGCTCGTTTCTAAATAGTTACCTATTAGAAAATAGAATCTCATAAACTTCTTATTTTCAATGAATAATTAGAACTGAAATGCCTAAAGCAGTGAAAGCTGATGTGCTTATTAATTCCGGCTTGCTTAATCCATTTCTTTAAGGGATGTTGCGTCATGCTCCGTTGTAATCCTTTGAAAACCTTTCCTGTGCCGGGTGTGCCGCACAGTTCGTATGCTTCATTACTGATTGGGAGGGTTGCTTCCGTTTGGGTCTTTTGTGTACGGATGCGGAGGCAATAGCCTTGGTCGGGGGCGATTTCAAAATCTTCCCATTGCAGTTTCAGGATGTCACTAATGCGCAATCCGGTGAGGCAAGCGAAAAGAGAGGCTGCTTTGAGTACGGGGATGTCGCAGGGAGTAGCTGCAAGTTGCTTGACTTCATCCAATGTAAGATATTCCTTTTTCACATCCTCCGGTTCAATCTTATCCAAGAAGTCGTTGATGTTCTTGCGAAGCCACTTATCACGGTAGGCGATTTTCAACAATCCACGGAAAGTCGAGTAATAACCGGAAGCTGAATTGAGCGAAATGGGACGGTCGGAATGTTTGAGCTGCTTGGCATTCAACAGGTATTCGCGGAAACGCTTGCACAAATCTACATTCACTTCACCGAAGGTACATTTGCCCTTGACGAAGTTGTAAAAGTGCTGGTACACGAAAGTCCACTTCTCATCTTTGGTGCGGCACATCTTTTTGAAGTAGGCAAGAAAATCGGCTTTCTGCTTAGTCTTGTCCAAGAAGCCGAACTCCTCGTTAATGAGAGATTGCACACGGATACAGCGGATGGCTTCCGCCTTGTTCAGCATTTCATTGTTGAATGCCCGTTCCATTTCGTTTCTGGGATGGGCATAGAGATAGATGCCGAGATATTCCCTGCGGCTCATCTGCATCGTTTCGGGATTGCGTACTGCCGGATAATAATCCAGATACAAAGAAATACGGTCGTTGCGAATCGCTCTTTGGCGAACAGTCACTTTTGTACAGGTGTGATTCATAACTGGTGATATTTAGAGTTTTACATTTGTTTTGGGCACAAAGAAATCGGGTGATAGAATGGCGAACAATATCACTGGACGATAACCGGAAAATCGTCATTCAATCTTGGGTGGGGCAAGTAACTTGTCCAATTCAGCCCGGCTAATGAAGGTGTATTTCCCTTTCTTTACCTTAGAAATATGATGCCATTTCACATAATGGTAGAGCTGGTCTCGCGTGAGGTTAAACTTCTCCATCGCTTCCGCTACGGTATAATACATGGTTTCTTCTGACTTGGCGATTCCTTTTGCTATGTCCACGTGCTTTTTCGAGTAATACACCATAATGCCCTCTTTCTTCTTGGGGATGGCATTCTTGTGGGCAAATGTGTAGATAGCCGACAGGGTCATGCCGAATTTATCTTGCATCTCCTGTGTGCTGTACCATTCGGTGATGTTCGGGTCTGGGGCTTTCTTGGCAAAGTAGGCATCGATATGTTTCTTGCTCCAATAGGTTTTGCCGCGATTGAAGGTACGTGGAATGCCGTGTTTTTTGGTAATGGCGAATATCCACGATTCATTGACGTGGTATTTCTCTTTGACTTCTGCGGTGGTGTAGAAGTCGGTGATGGGGATAGTGTCCTTAGGTTGGCGTTGTTCATAAGGACGAGCTTCCAACATTCGGTCTATATCACCTTTGCGGATAAATGATAATCTACTACTGATGCGGAATGCTTGCAGCTTTCCTGCATATACCATTTTATATATGGCTTGTTTACTTAATCCTAATAAAGTTGCAGCCTCTTTGAATGATAGATATTCCTTATCCTTAACATCGGATATAGATTGTTCACTGATGAAAGTTTGAACTTTGGCTTCTACTTCTTGGATTCTTTTTTGTCGAACAGCTTCTTTATATGCAAGATTATTACACCGATGAGAACAAAAGCGTGTTGTTAGTTTTTGGGCATAGAATGTTGTGCCACACCACTCGCATACCTTCTTGATTTTCATTTTACTTGTTGCCATATTCGTTACTTTTAGAGGTTTATTTCTCTTATTATTTCTCCATTTTATTTAACTGTCGTAAACTATAGTCAACCATAGTCAACTTTCTCCACGACCTTTCCGACCTGAAATCGGAGAGTAACAAGCGAGTTACAAATACGGTACAAAAATGAGCTGAAAAAGGCTTTTCAACGATGATTATCGCTGAATGAGCAAAAATAAAAGGCGCTCAAAATGAACGCCTTACTAATCAATGATGATTGATGTTAATCGTTTGTAAGTATATCTTACTTTCCGATGCAGAAGTTACTATTTGCAAATATAAGTCGCTGATAATCAGCGTATATTCCTCCAATTATGGGGGCAGATACTATGCCGAGGGACGGAGGAGGGACGGAAAATATACAAGAATCTGCAAATGAAGCTGCCGTCAAAAATAAAATATACAAACATCTGCAAAGACGTTTTTCCAGTTCTTTGTATATTCACATTCGTTAACACGTATTTTTGCAGATTCTTGCAATCGCTGAAAATGGTGTGAAAGAGTAACCTCCAATTTTAGCTTCTTTAGGTACATTTATCTTTGCAGTTCTTTGTATATCTTTGTAATCTGACGAAAAATCGGAGTTTTTTTAAACTCAAAATCGTGTTGTTAAAAAGTGTTGGTTCTCATTTGTCTTAGCCTATAATGTGTTATTCCTTTTCTTTTAATCTTTGATCTTGACCATTCGGCATGACATTAATAGTAGTCGGAAGATAAATGGTTTAGTTTAGGTTATAGATATTTAATATGGGATTAAACTAAACCAAGCCCAGAAATTGATTCGGACTATCGCCCTTTTTTATTTTGATGGCAATTGTATCTCTGCTTATAGTTTTTGCACGTTTTTTACTCCCAAATTCACTAAAAACGCGAATTTGAGAATAAATTTCTATAAAAATCGCCGTTATTTGAGGAAAATGTTTGGTTGAACAAAATAAAAAAAGCTATATTTGCAACAAATTTATGCTGGTATTCATAAAATAAACGAAGATGGCTACAAAAATACAGCAAATATTAGAGACGGCGCCCAATGAATCAGTCTTGTTCGGTTCGTGGCTTTCAAGTCATGGATTGGATGCTCGTGGTCAGTATGCTTATATGAAAAGAGGATGGCTTGACCGTATATCGAAGGGTGTTTATAAGATACACGGGACAGAACCAAGCCTATTTGCTGCTGTATCGTCATACAACACGCAACTTAGTAAGAGTTGTGTTGTAGGTGCATATACAGCTTTGGAACTCCGCGGATACTCCCATTACTTGTCAATGGGGAAGCCTAAGGCTTATCTTTTTACTGACAAAAGTAATAAGTTGCCTTCGTGGTTACTAAAAGAGGAGTGGGATATGACTATAAAATACATGACTACATCTTTTCTGGGTGATGAGCTGTTGGGAGTAGAAGCCATGACTATCAATCAACATGATTTGCTTGTGTCATCTCCAGAGCGTGCTATGTTGGAGTGTCTGAACTTGCCGGATGCATCTTCATCTTTGCTCGATATCTATTATGTCATGGAGGGCTTAACTACATTACGTCCCAAGATGGTTCAGACATTATTGGAGGCATGCACCTCTCAGAAAGTGAAACGCCTGTTCCTCTATATGGCAGAAAAGGCTGGTCACTCCTGGTATAAGGCTTTGAAACTGGAAAATGTCAATCTTGGCACATCTAGGTTTATGATAACGTCAACAGGAAAGTACATCAATAAGTATCATATGACAATCTCAAAAGAACTTGCAGAATATGAATGATATAAGATCAAATGTTTATGCGCAGAAGGTTGAGTTGCTACTCCGTCTCATTCCGATTGTGATGGAAGAGGATGTGTTTGCCATACATGGTGGCACCGCCATCAATCTGTTCTTGAAGGATTTGCCTCGTTATTCTGTAGATATTGATTTGACCTATATTCCATTGGCTGACCGTCAGACAAGTTTGGACGACATCAATATGCATCTGAAAGCCATCGCTGAAAGGCAAAGAAAGCATTCAAAGGAATGCATATTGTTCCCAATTTCAATACTTGCAAACTGTTGTGCGAGTATCGAGGCAAACAGGTGAAGATTGAGGTCAATCAAACCAAGAGAGGAATAGTAGGCGGTGCTGTCCAAACTATACCATTGAGTGAGAAGGCTCAGGAAGAGTTTTCTCTCTTTTGTGAGGCAAATGTTGTACCCCTAACTCTATTGTATGGTGGCAAGATCGCAGCAGCGTTATCACGTCAGCATCCTCGTGATCTGTTTGATGTGAAGTATATGGATATTCCATTGAGTGAATGCCGAGAGGGACTCATCTTCTGTTTGCTTGGCAGCGATAGACCCATCCATGAGTCTTTTGCCCCAAGCATGATTGACCAGCGAGAAGCAATGAAAAACCAGTTTGCAGGTATGACGGATGTTCCTTTTACATACGAAGAGTTTGAAGAAACTCGTGCAAAACTCATTAATGATGTAAAGTTGTTGATGACAGAATCGGATAAGAAGTTCCTGATTAGTTTCGAATCTGGACAACCAGAATGGGAAGGATATGAGTTTGAATATTTCAAGGATTACCCATCAGTACAATGGAAGTTGCTTAATTTGAAGAAGCTTGCCAAGCAAAATCCGCAGAAGTTGCGAGAGGAGGTGGAGTATTTAAAAGGTGCTTTTTAGTGTATTATGTAGTAGATAATAATAAAATTATGAAACGAGGAATTGAAAACATTGATTTGGGAGACCCGGTTCCTATTAAGATTCCCTATGGTGAAAGAAAACATGTTACCTTTCTTCTTGGTTCAGGTTTTTCTGTACCTTGTGGAATGCCAACAGGAAAGCAATTGAATGATTTTGTGCTCAATATTAATAATGAGTCTATTACTTTTGATTTTGCAGGAAAACTTGCAATTTCATATGATGGCCAAAAATACCAAACTGGAAGTCCATATGAGAGTTGCTTGATGTTCTGTTCTGAAGCAATGAAGGAGTATAGTAAAAATCATGAGTTTGATTATGAACAGTTCTTTGATTTTATAAGTAGTGAAGGAATATATGATTCCTTATATGAGAAACTCGCAAAACCATTTCTTTATGCGTTCTCTGACTACCATCAGTTGGTTTTTAATATGAAAACCATTTATATTCAGGTGATAGATCATGAACTGAGGAAAGGAAGAAAAACAGAAATACTTGAACGTGAGATTGCTACTGACAAATTTGGAAGATACGAGAACTTTGTGAAGTATCTTGATAAGCTTTCTATTGACCATGTCGTTGACATCTTCTCTTTGAATCACGATTTGCTTATTGAAAATTTACCAAGAACAAATTGGTTACAACATGAAGGCATATCAGATGGTTTTCATAGCTATAGGTCGCCCTATTATGGAGAACTGGAGTGTAATGGCCATAAATATGATTGTAGACTTGAAGAATATAAGGCCTATTACAATACGGCAATTAGGTTATATAAATTACATGGTAGTTTGGATTACCTTATGTTTAAAAGGTGTGATAGTAATGGCTGTTTCTGGAATGACAAAATGATTAAGATACCATATGGAATAGGTGTCGATAAAACGAAGAAACAGAACAAGAAACGTTTGGGCTATATAATGGATTGGATTGAGTATAATCATGATTTCCTTTCAGGAACAAAGTCCAAAATTCACCATTATAATGATAGTTTCTACAAGAAACTGTTCCAACGATTTAGGCATAATCTTAATAAGGCAGAATGCTTAATTGTTATAGGTTATGGTGGACGTGATGCAGGTATTAATAAATATATTCTTGAGTACTTTGATTACCACAATAAGCCTTCATATATCGTGGATCCCTTTTATAGTAGTAACGAAGAACTGAAGCAGTTCGGGGTAATGATTGGAGCTAAACCTATTGAAAAGTCCATAGAGGATTTTCAAGAGATAATGTGGTAAAGATGACATAATTGCTTATGACGGATACATGTCTTGATATAATAACACAGTTAACTGTTGAATTACATAAAGATGACACCTCAAAAGAAAAGTTGGGGACTGGCGTTCTTTATATCAATAGGGAATTTTCTGGAGTGGTATATGTTTTGACGGCCAAACATTGCCTTTTGGGGTTGGGGGAAAAAGGTAGGGTGTCGTTAAGAATTTATAATCCCGATACTAGCACATACGAATACTTTACACCTGTTAAGCAAAGCATTTTGTATCATCCAGTAGATGATGCTGGCATAGTCGTTTTTAATCAACGAGAGCTTACATCGGTTGTATCAAACCTTCCATCAGTGTTTGTTGTTGATAGGAATGTGGGGGGTGATGAAGTTGTAACCAAGGGGTTCCCTATGGCTACTTTTGATCAGACCAACGAGAACGGTGAGTCTTCTTTGGCAATGATCAGAATGAATTACCTCCAAGAAGATACAACTAAGAATGTATTCCAGCTTTCTACAAATGATGACTATAGTGAAGATACAATTGTAGGAATGTCAGGTTCCGGTATTTTTATCGAAGCTTGTGAGGAATTGTATATTAATGGTATTCTCATTAGGTATACTGACGAGGAGCGTGGAAAGGTAATAAGTGCTCAGAGGTTGACTTCCTACAATGAACTGTTGGAAAAGGAGTATAAAAAGAAAATGCCACTGGCTTTCCTTGGGCATCATGGTTTGGGACATAAGACATTTAAAAACAATGTTGATAATTCCGTCGCTAACTTGGGTCCTAGGTATTGTCAGAAAGTTAATGTGAAGACTGGAACGGCCAAGTATTTTGATTGCGTAGCCAAAACACCTGCATATTTTGAAAGATTGAAAAGGAATATAGATGGCTGGTTGACAGAAAAGAGTTACAGAGCCAGAAATGATTCTAGCAGAATCGGTGATTTGGAGGCTCGTCTGAAAGCGATTAGGAACGATTTTACTTCCGCTTTGAAAGAACTGGATACGAGCGTAGAAGCGATTATAGAGTTTTCAGATTTAAATAAACGTATAGATGAATATCTGGAAGAGTTAGAGGATGTTAGGCACAAATTATATTCTGATTTCTCGTCAGTTTATAAAGATGAGAACTTAAGAAAGGAAATAGAGGCAGACGAGTCTAGAATTTCAGAAATATCCCGAGATCTTTATTCATTCAAGGAAGACTATGACGATTTAAAGATTAATCTAGCGAACAACCCCTATATGGTTATCAAAGGCGAAGCTGGATGTGGAAAATCTCACTTGTTAGGAGACGTGGCAAGTAATAGAATAGCTGACGGTTTGCCGACCGTGCTATTATTAGGCACAGACTTCGCGGGAGATACTTATGAGGCCACCATTACGTCGAAGGTCGGATTTACAGGCACATTCCAGGAATTTCTCTCCAGTTTCAATCAGATTGGAGTCCAAGTAGGATCTCGGGCACTTCTGATGATTGATGCACTGAATGAAGGACCTCAGGCTGTATTATGGAAAGACAGACTCTCTGGGCTTATCAAGTCCCTTAAAGACTATCCTGCGATAGGTTTGGTAGTATCAGTGCGTGATACATACTTTAATGATGTTATCCCCGATGGTGTAGAAGATGATTTGAAAGCTACTATTATTGAACACAAGGGCTTTAAGGGCTTGGAATATGAGGCGGTAAGACAGTTCTGTTTAGCGTATGAATTGAACTTACCCAATGTCCCCATCCTGACACCAGAATTTTGTAACCCTTTATTCCTGAAGATAATTTGCGATACACTTGAAGCTTCTGGAGAGAAAGACTTTCCTAAAGGATTCAATGGCGTTTCAGCACTGTTTAGTCAGTATTTCAATAATCTTGATAAGAAGTTCGCCGAAAAAAGAATTGATTATAAATACAGGAATGTCGTCAGTGCGGCGGTTAAGCTACTTGCATTCCCAGTATTTGAGGCAGAATACAATCTCCTGAAGATGCAGGACGCTGATAAGATAATTCAGCAAAATTTCCCAGGCTGTCCCTATTTACTGGCAGACCTCATAGATAACAACGTCTTGCTCAAAACGAAATCACAATATAGTGACGAAAAAGAGGACTGTGTGGTTTTCTCTTATCAGAGGATCAGTGACTTTATAATAGCACGAGAAATTGTCGCCAAGTATCAAGATTGGGAATTATTTGCAGAAAACATAAATACTGACAAGGCTTTACGCTCCATTTTTGTAGACAATCATTGGTCATTTAAAGGAATTTTAGAAGCTATGGCTATCTTAATTCCTGAGAAATATGCTCGTGAGATAACAGATGTTATTCGTTTCATACCAGAAGAAGAGTATGAAAGAACGTATTATACTTGTCTTGACACAATTTCTGAAGCTCAGATTAATAGCCTGTGTTGGCGTTCGATTGAATCCATTAATAAGGAAGCAATAAGGCAGTTTCTTGGCTCTTCATATTGTAGTATTGATTCTGATGGTTGGTATTATAAACTTGTAGAACTCTCAACTATTCCTAATCACCCTTTTAATGCTGATTATTTTCATGCGTTAATGATGGGGCTTACCATGCCAAAGCGTGATGGCATATTCCAATCCTTTTTCAATGGTTGCGCAGGTTACGATGATGATAAGTGTGCAAATCCTTTACGACGTCTGATAGACTGGGCTTGGTCTGACGGAGTGTCTGAAAAGGCTGATCCCGAATCAGCCAGATTAGCAGCCATTATGCTTTGTTGGCTGTTGTCATCAACATATATTAAACACAGAGACGAGGCGACTAAGGCTCTTGTTAACCTTCTTTCTGAACAGGTAGATGTGTTGATTGATACGCTACGCCTGTTTGAGGACGTAGATGATATGTATGTCTATGAGCGGTTGTATGCAGTGGCTTATGGTGTTGCATTGCGGACTTCGTCACGCAATGGACTGACGAACCTTGCAAGATATGTGTATAAAACCATATTTAAGCATAACAATCCCCCAAAAGATGTTTTGCTGCGAGACCATGCAAGAAATATCGTGGAATATGCCAAATACAAGGTGGAATTGACAGCTGTTGATATGAAAAAGGTTCGTCCTCCGTATACGAGCATACTTCCCACATGGCCTACCGATGATGAGGTTAAATACCTCCACGTTGATTATAATGAACCAGACTTCAAGGAAAGAAAAGGTCCGGAGCAAAACCAGATTTGGGAATCAGTAAAAGGAGGGCTGGCGGATTTTTGGAATAAGCTGGCAGGGCCCAAAATCGAAGATTTCTATCCTATATCTATTGCAGAAGAAAAGGAATATGAGAAAGCTTTGAGATTATTCAAGGGAGATATGAGGAAGTTGGCAAAGATTATGTCTGAGGCAAAAGCAATCAGAAACTTAAGTGGAAGAACTGCATCAGAAAGCAAAACAATTCACGATAGACTGTTTGAAACGCTTGAAAATAGTTTCAACCAGATGATGACAATAGAGCAATCGAAGGCAATGAATGAAGTACTGATTCCTTTTAAGATGAAGGAACTGCCTTTACAGAATCACTATTGTCGTTTTTCGACAGGCGGAGTGAGGAACTGGTTGGTTAAGAGAGCATACGATTTAGGCTATGATGCAAATTTGCATGGCAATTATGATCGTTTCGCAAAGGACTGGACGTTTCGGAATTCGGATAATAGAATAGACCGCATAGGGAAAAAATATCAGTGGATAGCCTTCCATGAGATTATGGGGATATTAGCTGACAATTACAAATATAAGGATGATGATGCAAACAATGGAGCTGGGGGATATGAGTTGTTTCATGGAACGTGGCAATCTTTTCTGAGGAATATCAATCCTTCGATGATTGCAAGGGTTAATAACGTTGATCGTGATGATCCAGATGATAGCAGGGAGATAGAAGAACAGGAATGGTATAAGGACGAAGAGTTCGATAACTGGAAGTATTCTGGTACAAACGAATCATGGGCATCCATGGTTAGAGATTTGCCAGATCCTGTTTCCTTAATCCAAAAGTTGGATGATGATGGGATAGAATGGTTGACACTGAATAATTCCAGAAGTTGGGATGAACCCAAAGATATTGGTAAGGAAAAATATGATCATAATCTCTTAAAGCATGATGTGTTTTTGGCCGCAGATGCCATTCTCGTAAAGCGACAAGACAAAGAAAGGGCTATACAGTCTTTGGATGACAGAATTTTATGGGATGGTATTGAAATACCTACCGATGACTGGCAGCATCTGGTGAACAGGGAAAAATATTGGTCTCCAGCATATAAGGACGTTTACAGAGGTCGGCAGGGTTGGTCAAACTCAATAGAAGGGCTTGATGTATCTTATATTTATTCTTGTGAGAAAGCTTGCGGTTATATAGAAGGTGATTGTTCTGGAACTATCAGAAATTATAGCATTCCGTGCAGGCTTATATTTGAGGGCATAGGAATGGAGTATGATTCACATGACGGTCAATATCTGGATAAAGATGGCAACCTTGTGGCGTTTACATATGGGTATGACCAGATTCTGGTTAAGAAAGAGCCTCTTTTACAGTTCCTTGGCCAAAGAGGACTGGCCATATTGTGGATTGTACGAGGCGAAAAGCGTGTATATATAAGTGGAGGAATGGGATGTCAGTGTTTATATGCTCCATGTGGCGTATATTATTTGGATGATAATAATGTCCCTGAAGGTGTTCTTAAAACATATAAAAGAGTGTGATATGAGGCTTTTTTGTTATAGGGCAAAGTGTGGAGATGCGTTTCATCTACAGTATAAGGGTGAAAGCGGCAAGTGTTGTAACATATTACTTGATATGGGCTATTCCAAGACCTATACTCAAGTGTTGAAAGGTGTTATTTCAAATATTATAGGGCGTTCTGAACAGATTGATGCTTTATTTTTGTCTCATATTCATGATGATCACATTGGCGGTGCCAGTAGATTCATAAAAGATATTCAGCTAAATTCTACTTTAAGGAATGCTGTTGGTAAGTGGATTTATAATGCACCAAGAAAGTATGATTTTGAACAAGCTCCCGATAATAAGAAGGGAGTATTGTGTGGGATAGTCTCAGGGGATAAGATATATGAGCACATTATATCATATACCCCCTCAGATTTATGTGATATCGTAGAAGGGATGTCTTTCTGTATTGATGGAATGACAGTAACAATCCTTTCTCCTGATGAGAGCAAACTAACCCTTCTTAGAGAAAAATATTCAAACAATCGTCCTCTTTGCAAGTCAGAAACAGATGAGGTTAGTGTTGAGGCCGGTAATGTGGTGGATGATTATGCTACTCCGCTGAATGAGTTTAAACCTGATATTTTTCATGAAGACTTAAGTGTTGAGAACGCCAGCAGTATAGCCGCGTTGTTTGAATGTGAAGGAAAAACAGTCTTATGGCTTTCCGACTCAGTGCCATCCGTTATAATACACTCATTGTCTAAACTTGGATATAGTGAGGCAAACAAACTTCGTTGTGATGTTGTCTTGGTTTCGCATCATGGAAGTGCGGCGAATAATAGCTTGGCTCTATTAAAGATGATTCAATGTGACAAGTATATTTTTAGTGCTGATGGAATTAATCGCCATTGTCTGCCAAATAAAGAAACTATTGCAAGAATCATATTTGCATCTTCGAAGCTACCTGTAACGTTATATTTTAATTATGATGATGGACGATTGATGAGAATGTTTAAACAAGATGAACCAGAGTATGTGAAATCTGTTATTGACATACATTATTTGCGTGATATGGAAGGAATCGTTTTTTGAAGGCTATTTGATCGCCTACATTAAGCTTGCTAATAGAAAACGAAATGTTCTTGTATTTCCATTTTGTCGTATCACTTCAGAAGCAAGAATTATAGGGGTCTTATTAATCCCCTTTGAAAAAGGGATGGAAAAAGAATATACGAATCATCTCCGATGAAATCTTTTTGTCCCTCGAAGAAAAAGTGTAATCTCGGGGGACAGCTGGGGGACAAATTTGGCGAAAAACGGCAAATATGGACGTTAAAAAACAAAAATCTGCAAATATGGGCATTATTCATAGTGCTTGAAATAAAGCAAATTATGAGCAATATTTGCAGATGGTATGTTTTTCTTTGCAAAAATCACTTTCCCACGCAGAATCTACTTTCCTATGCAGGAAATAAACATCGTTGATTATCAGATAGTTAGGTGTTAAACGGTAGAAAAGTGAGAAAACTACTCAAAATAATTTTCAAAAATCGCATTTTTAATGTAATTAACATTTGTTAAGACGGTAAAAGCCCCAGGTTGACTCAAAATCGGCAAAAACATAGAGTTTAAGCTGCTTTTGAAAGGATGTGCCCCCTTTCTTAAACTATAGGATAAGTTCTTTTGTTCTTCCATTCGGTTGAATGTTTCGTTAAATGTTGATATTTTATGCTCAATATATTGTGGCGAAAAAAGTAAGCGTTTTACACCCTTTGACTTGTCCACCTGGATGAATCGAGCAGATATTTCAGAGAACTGAGTGAACATATCATGGAGAATTTCATGGGTTGTTATGCTTCGATATATTTACCTGGCTCGAATGATTCATGCTCCCCATGAAATACATACCCCAACTGATTGGACACACATTTGGTATTGCCTATCTCGACATCCACGTTGTAGTGGGAGTGGCCATATATCCAGTAATCGATGCCGCTATCCTTGATGTAGTCTTCCAGTTCAACCGTGAAAGCTCCGTTAGCTTGGCTTTCGGCAAACTTGGGGCATTGCATCTGGAAGGATGGGACATGATGGGTTACGACAATTTTTCTTCTGGCCTTGCTGCTTGATACGCCGTTCTTCAGGAAAGCCAGGCACTTTTCATGTTCGCGGTTGAAATCAGCAAAGGTGAGAATATCGCCATTGAAGATGATACGCCGGAAGTCGCTTACCACTTGTTCCGTATAATATGCCTCCTTCAGGGGAATCCTGGCCCACAATGTGGTTATGATGAAGTCAATGTCACCTATATGTACTACGGCATTATAATAGCTGTGAACATTAGGACGTATTTCAAGGCAATAGCCATCGTTCAGCTTTGCGATGTCGTAGAACTTGTAGAACTCATGGTTGCCCATACAGGCTATTACCTGCTGGTAGTTCTCCGATGCCCAGTCCCAGAAGGGATGTTTGGTATAGTTGTCATCCCCCAAGTAGCCGATGTCGCCAGCCAGAACGAGAATGTCCCCTGTCACTTGCAGGGGATTCTCCTTCAGGTATCGCCAGTTGTCGGCAAACTCCAGATGGAGGTCAGATGCATACTGTATCTTCATGACTGTTCTATGGCAAATAATCCATCTAATTGTTCAAGCAGAGCCTCGATGAACGAAGGATCCTGGTCAAGAGCCTTTGCAAGAGGCTCTGAGAGGGCATCCCAATCATTTCTGATTGAGGCGACAAATTCTTTTATGCAAGTGACGATTGGCTCTGGAGCCGTAATCTGACTGTCTTCCATGATGACCACGTTCTTCAGCACGTCAGAACGATGCTTCTTTATGTCCTTGCTGTTGACATGCTTGCCATTAGCCTTGTCCTGCAAAAGATTGAGGTAGGCACGTGACTTCAGGGCGATGAGGGCTACTGAGTCAGCATGGCGAAGCCCGTTGGTCAGTTTGCTGTGGTCGATGGTGAAGTGATAGAAATCATCATCCATGATGATTGCACTCAGGCTTGACGTTTCCTCGTCCACAGGCAACGGCTCAATGGTCAGACCCTTCGGTTCGCCGAGAATGTCTGGATGCCGTGACAGCAGTTCAATCATTTCGGGATAGTCAGGCTTGCCATTGACAAAGCGGTATAGCTCGTACTTAGGAACTTCCCCTTCAGACTGCTTGCGCTTTTCTGGGCGATAACCGCCTTCACGCACGAACTGCCAGAAGTGTTCGGCAAAGTCTGCGGTCATCTTTTCGACAATGACAATCATATCAATGTCGTGGGTTGCACGAGGACGTACTGCCGTCCCGGTCATAGCGATGTCACAAGCCGTGCCACCGATGATAACGTAGTTCTCTGAGTAAGCTTCAAATGCTTCGCGGAATTTCTCTAATCCTTCCATTCTATATCATTAATTAAACGTTCAACTTCGCCTTCCACTCGTGGGTCTGCATCCTCACGGAGTGAAACGGCCAATGATAGCCTGTCCACCCATTCGGCTTCAGTACCAATCTTGGTGACAGGCGGGTATTTCCATGCCTCAATGATGATGTTGCCGTCGAACTCATTAGGACGTACCAAGGTTCCAGAACTCCTGAATTCACGGAGCTGTTTGACAGTCATCATGATGATCCTTTCCGGGTCAGGGTTGAGCCATGTATAATGTGCCAGGGCATTGATGCCACATGCAGGGTAGTGTTCATCTGAAAGCAGGTCATCACAGAAGATGCGTTCTTCAACAGGATTGATGAGGACGGATTGAGCCTGTTCCCACAGATCCTTCCCCGTCTTATCGAAGTGTATGACTTTCCGCTTGGAACCATCGGCTACCTTCTTGCACAGTCCCAGGTCTTCAAGGCAAGTAATGCCAAGCGTAATGCTTGCATATGAATAAGGCATTTTGTCTTCTATGTCTCGTGCTGCAAGTCCTTCGATACTTTCTATCTGTAAATGGTAGAGCAGCAGGTATTGGGCTACTGGTGTCAGAGCCTTTGCCTGTTTTGTCTTGCGAATACGCTCATTAGCCAGAAGCATCGGCAGATGAACATATTTGTCGGATGCGATGAAATAAACATCCTTGTCGATAAGCCTTTGCCGTTCATAGGCCGGACATGTCGGCAGTAAGAATACCGTGGGACGTTGTAACAGCGAAGTAAGATTGCTGGCTGTGACAGACAGACTGCGTGGTGAAGCAACCTTACCTTTGGGTTCTGCGAAAAGTAGGGACATTCCATGGAACTCGCCATCGTAGAATTTGTATGCAAGAGAGTCCCCGATGGTGACACCTTTCATCTGCGCTTTGCTTCGTTCTTGCAGCTGTAAGGGTCTTCCTAATATGACAATATCTTTCGTTTTAACCATTCTGCTTCATTTTAATATACCATTAAAATGATGCAAAAGTATTAAAATAATCTGATATGACCAAAGGTTTTTCCATTTATTTTGCTTTGTGCATCAAAAATCGGATGTTTTATGTTTTGAATGACTCTATAATCTCAACTTTTTCCTGTTTAGACCTCCGCCTCGTCCTCTACAACCTTGCCGAAATCACCGGCAAAGGACAAAGAACCCCACACAAAACCTAAACAACATCTTTTCTTTCAAAATTGCGTAAAAGGATGTATCGATGAGTAGCGGCGTTGAATAACAGTAAGTTACGATGATACAAGTCAATAATAGCATGTAGCGATGATGTAGCAATATGTAGCAAAGTGTAGCTATAGCTATTAAATGTAAATGGTGAATCCATGGTGATTTGATGGTGGAATGTATGGTGAAACGAATCACCATGCTTCCACCATAGGCGTTAATGTTAAAATTAAGGCCCGATTTGTTAAATTTGACTTGGCAGAAATCGTTTTGTTTTTTGCCAAGGGTAAAACTCGAAACTTGTTTGAGGTGGGTTGTCCTGGCAAATGTAAGCAGCCCTTCGAGTCATTTGCGATGCTCGAAGGGCTTTGGTTTATGTAGACTTCTTTCCAATCAGTCTGTTAAACTCGCTGGCATAGAATACCCCAAGAAGGTATTGCTCCAGCTGCTCTAGGGGCAGATAGTCGGTGCATCTTGTCCCGAACTCTCCTGGCTTCTCTACCACATATACGGCATACCTTGCCCCACAACGGGCATCGGCTGCACGGAGGATGGCTTTAGGGTTTATCTGAGTGACCCATTGCTCAATCATTGTTTTTCTCTGCTTGTTGGTCATATCGCCTAATATTTAGTTAGATACCATTCATTGATATTCCAGACCTCAATATCATAGTTGGTTTCATAGCCTTGCGTCTGGTAGGCAAACTCCAGTTCCTTGCGGAGCCTGCGCTTTGCCTCGGCTTCTAACACACGCTTTGAGGTCTTTTCAATCTCGTCCTCGTCAAAGAACTCATCCAGCTCTATGCGGTGGTTCTTCACGATGGCATTCACGGCAGCCCATTTGCTGGTGAACACACCTGCACATTCCCGATGGTTTGTGCTGTGCCATGCGTCAGTCTCGTAAACAACAAATATCTGTCTCATATTGCTTGTGTATTATTGGGAGTAGGCAGCTCCCTTGCCACCTATTCCCAAAGTCGTTTAATCTCCAATCTCCGAAGTGATGAAGTCCATGTGTCCGGCAAAGATGTCATCTGCCTCAATCTCATGCTCATTTCCCCGGTCGTTCTTCTCGTCACCTATGATGGTGAGACCTCCATCTTTGTTCGCTCTGACGGAAAGGATTACCACGTCACAAGGCTCGTCATAGTCATAGGCTGCTACGATGGGACATTCACCCTCGAAGTGCCATTCATAGCCATCATCCACCTTCTCGCCATGAAGTTTAAGTGCTGCTGCAAGTTCTCCCTGCTCACGGTGCTTCACCTCCTGCACACTGTCATAGATGGAAAAGTCCTTCAGACGTCCGCTACGTGTGACGTGAACTTCTTCGCCGTTCTCCTTGTCGGTGTCATACTCATGGAACTGCACTGGCACAAAGTCGATGGGTGCTGCCATCCAAGAAATGTTGTTCAACGAATAGCCGTGCTTGGAAAGGAACAATTCTATTTCGTCCTCCAGCATGTGGTCGGCTACGTTCAAAACC
>ERZ779669.315-NODE-315-length-30686-cov-19.279325_pt1 | contig 30686 bp, 27 predicted proteins | sample MGYA00511372_ERZ779669 | MGnify/ENA primary metagenome ERZ779669 (study PRJEB29588, sample SAMEA1967891) | human gut metagenome | biome: human gut; feature: human-associated habitat; material: faeces | place: Denmark | collected 2008/2010 ... | reverse complement strand
CCTGAAAAGCGGATGCAAAAGTACACACTTTTCACATTACCACCAAACCTTTTCAGAAAAAAGTTTTAAATATCATATGATTTTAACATACGTTTACAAACAAAACGCCACAAAAGGGGCTTTTCACATTATTATATTATAGGGCAAAACAAGACGTAATGAAATTCAAAGAAAATGGGCATTTGCCATAAAAAGCAAATGCCCATTTGATTATAAATTAAAATAATCACCTCGATTATTCAGCTGCATCAGCACTGTCGGGAGCCTTGTCGATCAGGTCCATGAACTGGTCAAGCTTTGGAGTAATGATGATTTGCGTACGACGGTTGCGCTGCTTGCCAACTTCGGTGTCGTTGTTTGTAACGGGATTGAACTCGCCACGGCCACCGGCGGTGAGACGCTTCGGATCAACTCCATACTGGTTGATGAGAGCCTGTACCACGCTTGACGCACGGAGACAAGACAAATCCCAGTTGTTGCGGATGTTCTTCATTGCGGCCGAAGAGGTATTTACGGGCACATTGTCGGTATTACCCTCAATCAGCACGTCGTAATCCTTGTAGTCCTTGATGATTTTCGCAATCTTGCTGAGCGTCTCGGCTGCACGGTCATTGATTTCGTAGCTTCCGCTCTTATAAAGCATGTTGTCAGCCAACGAGATGTACACAACGCCCTTGAGCACCTGTACGTCAACCTCCTTCAATTCCTCCTTGCTGAGTGAACGCGTGAGGTTGTTTGTCAGAATCATGTTAAGCGAATCGCTCTTGCTCTTCACTTCTACCAGATGGCGTATATATTGGTTTGACTCATTAATCTGGTCTACAAGTTTTGATATGTTCACCGTTGTCTGGTTACTTGCCGTGAGACTCTTGTCGAGCGAGCTCTGCAGTGAAGACAGCGTGCCCTTGGTCTGCTCAAGCTGCTCCTCGAGGCTCTGTACGCGCACCTTGCTTGCGGCAAGCTGGGTGTTGGCATCAGACAGCTTGTCTTGTGTGTCCTGATATTTATTTGTCAATTCCTGGTTCTCAAGCTGGCAATTCTCCAAATCTTTCTTACTAACACAACTGCTTACCAGCAGGCATCCCGCGATAAGCGAGAGGGCCAATACATTTTTCTTCATACTATAACTATTTACGTTTAATTGATTATTTGCTGCAAATTTATTTATAAGACGTATAACTTGTATCAATGTTGAAAAGCCTTAACTTAAATTAACCACACAATGGCACCTTATTTCTTTATGTTAACAAAAAATCCAATGCGCTCCAATTTACATTGGGGCGCATTGGAACCATACCTTTCAGTATAGGAATCAACAATATTGGAACTGATTTACAAGCGGTATTTTTGCCATTGTCGTAGACAACTTGATTGTCCAGGCGCCATACACCTGCTTGACATTCTGCGGCAAATGGTTAGTATCCCTCATGCTCATAAGCAAGTTCCTCAAAGGCAGACCGGGCTCGGTCTGGGAATCATTTAACAAACCGGCATGTTCCAACTCACGGTTGGCTTCCATGTCATTAATCTCCTTCTTTCCTTTCGACGTCATGTAATTGTCGAGGAAAGAAAGGATTGCCGTGAATTTCTTTAAATCTACCATGATACTAAATTATAAATACTTGAGACGCTACAAATATAATGATTTTTATTGACAACGCAAAACATTATGGCAAAAAAGTATGTGACTGGGGTGATTTTAATGTTTTTTTAATTACCGCATACGAATCTATAAGAATTTTGCTATATGAATATGGCAATTTGAAATTTTGTATTACATATTTCTTACGGATTACAACAGCAACACATCTCAGCCTGCCCCATGACACGACACGGACAGCAATCCAGAATCACAGGTCAAGTTCACGCGTCAGTATGCTTTCGAGCTGCTCGGCCGAAAGCCTGAGGTGGAACTGTCCGCGCAGCGCTACGGATATGCGTCCCGTCTCCTCCGACACGACTACCGCTATCGCGTCGCTGTCCTGCGATATGCCCATAGCGGCGCGATGGCGCAGACCCAGCTCCTTGGGAATGTCGAAATTGTGGCTCACGGGCAGTATGCAGCCGGCGGCGCGTATCCGCTTCTTTGATATGACCATGGCTCCGTCATGCAACGGAGAGTTCTTGAAAAAGATGTTCTCAATCAAACGCTGGTTGATGTTGGCGTCAATCACGTCGCCTGTCTCGACGATGTCGTCAAGCGGAGTCAGGCGCTCGATGACTATCAGCGCGCCCACCTTGCCCTTGCTCATGTTCATGCAGGCCATGACTATCGGCATTATCGACTCCATGTCTACCTTGTCCTTCTTGTCGCCCGACGAGAACAGCCGCACGATACTTTTCACCTTATGGTGCGTACCGAGGTTGTACAAGAACTTCCTGATTTCCTCCTGGAACAATATTATAATGGCTATCACACCTACGCTGACCAACTTGTCCATTATGCTTCCGAGCAGACGCATCTCCAGAACCTGGCTTACGAACAGCCACATGATGATGAAGATAAGAATGCCTATGAACACGTTAAGCGACCGCGACTCTTTCATGAGGCGGTAGATGTAATAAAGCATCAGGGCGACACAGAATATGTCGATAAAGTCTTTTATGCCGAAATTAAACATATCTCATCGTTTCTTTTACTATTTTCACGACCTCAACGCATTGCCTTACGTCGTGTACTCTAAGAATCGAGGCTCCGCCGCAGGCCAGCGCAAGGGTGTTAACCACGGTGGTACCGTTGAGGGCGCCGTCGGCATCGGTGCCGAGAAGGCGGGAAATCATCGACTTGCGCGACACGCCGACCAACACAGGCAACTCCATCTCGCGCAGAAGGCCGAGCCGGGCAAGCACTTCGTAATTCTCGGCCAAGGTCTTTCCGAAACCGAAACCCGGGTCGAGAATGATATCCTTGTGGCCAAGATCACGCAACATCTGCACCTTTTGGGCGAAATCCTGCATTATACTCATCATATTCGGGCGCGAAGACATCAGTATGTACGGGACCTTCAGCCGGGCTACCTCACGGAACATGGGATATGCCAAGCCGTCGTCAGGCCCGCGGTAAGCTTCCTCCGCCATCATCTCGCCTCCGAAAGAGCCCTCGGGATTGCCTCCGGAAACATCGTTGATGATACCCGCGCCAAATTCCTCTACAGACATCCTGGCGACCTCCGGACGGAACGTATCGACTGAAATTACGGCATCGGGCTGCGCCCTGCGCACCGCCCCCAGCGCCATGCGCATACGCTCCATCTCCTCGTCGGCCGAAACCTTGGCCGCGCCGGGACGTGTCGAGTAAGCCCCGACGTCGATAATGGCTCCGCCCTCCTCCACTATCTGGCAGGCGCGGGCCTCTATTTCCGCCTCAGTCCGCCTACGGCTGCCGGCGTAAAACGAGTCGGGCGTAGCATTGAGTATGCCCATCACGACAGGTTCAGACAAGTCTAACAGCCTGCCTCCGACGTTTATTGTATATGGTACTAAGCCTTTCACTATATCAAGCTGTTTTTCAATCAGAAAGCAAAGGTACTGATTTATATTGACAACTCGGCGCTTTTGACGTTTTTTATTTTTAATTTCAGAAGTTAAGTAAAATGTCAACCGCTACATGTTAAAGCCCCGGCGGCCATGCGACTTATGGCTGCATGAGAGACAAAAGGCGGCTTTTTACCAACCAAAAGGCCATCAATCGCACGCTAAAAGGCCGTCTTTCACGACGCGAAAGACGGCCTTTTATAACCTCTCTGATAATCAACGACTTACAAGGCTGGTTCAAGACAGTGATGAAAAGGCCATTTTTACCACTCCCGCACTTGTAAAAACGGATATTTTTCAGTAACTTTGTAAGCAGAAAAACAAACTTCAAGCTATATGAAAAGTAACACCTCAACGACGTTCAAGGTAGCGAAAAGCCAGACCGTGCTCGGCATTACCTGGGGCGTGATGATACTGTTAGGATTGGGAATCTTACCCTTATTCTCCCTCTCGGCCAACCATCCCGAAACCCGCATCGTCACTATACCGGCAGTGCTGATAGCCTTCGGCGTGATGTTTTACTACTACCTGCTGTCGCCACGCTACGTTACGGTTACGTCCGAAGCCGTAGTCCTGCGCACCGTGAAAGGGCGTAAGGCGTTCAGGTTTGACGACATTGCCGAGGCCGACGCATGGAAAGACAGCCCCTACAAGCTGTTCCGCACATGGGGCGACGACGGATTATTCGGCTTCTTCGGCTGGTTCACGTGCCCCGGACTGGGCCGCCACTTCGAATACGTAGGCCGTTACGACCAGGCATTCTACATCCACCTGCGCTCCGGCCGCACGTATTTGCTTAGCTGCGAAGGCCGGGATGAGGTTGTAAGACACATAAAAAGAATGAAAAATGAAGAATGAAAAATGAAGAATACGGCATACGTCATTAACGGGATTATTCATTTTTCATTCTTCATTTTTCATTTTCTCACAGTCTTCCTTCTTCCGAATAGCTGTAGTATTGGCCGTCGGTAATAATAAGATGGTCGAGGAAGTGGAGGCGCATAAGCTCGCAGGCTTTCTTCACCCGTTGGGTCAGGCGGTCGTCATCGCCGCTCGGGCTGGCGTTGTTGCTCGGGTGGTTGTGGCATAAGGCAACGACGGTGGCATTGCACAACAGGGCATGCTTCATTATAACCCGCACGTCGACGGCAGTCTCGGTTATCCCTCCGTGCGACAACTGGACGCTCTTTATCAGCTTGAAGTTCTGGTTCATAAGCAGCACCCACGCCTCTTCTTCGCTCAGGTCCTGCATTCTGGGGTGCATGTATTCGTATATCGCAAGGGCCGAATTTAGCTGTTTGCGCTCTTCGGCCTTCTCGGCCTGGCGGCGCTTGCCCAACTCGCAGGCGGCGATAATGGCAACAGCCTTTGCCGGGCCGAGGCCTTTGTAACGGCCGCCAGTAAGCTGCTCGATTGTCATCTTGCCCAAAGTGTTAAGGTTGTTGCCGCAATCCGCCAGCACACGTTTCGTCAAGTCTACGGCACTTTCGTCCTGCGAACCAGACCCTATGAGTATAGCCAGCAGCTCGGCGTTGCTCAACGCCGCGGCGCCCAGCCTCATGAGCTTCTCGCGCGGGCGGTCCTCCTCGGCCCATTGATTGATTGAAAGTTTTATCATAGTTTGTTGTTTTTCAGTAGTTAAAGTAGTTAGGAGTAGCTATCGCTCACTGCGTTCGCTGAGTAGTTGAAGTTATTACCTTTATTGCTTGCCTGTAGATAAAAACCGACAGGGCATTTGACTTTAACTACTCAGCGAACGCAGTGAGCGATAACTACTTCTAACTACTTTAACTACACTTCTCATTTATAGAACGTCTTGTCAAAAGCATGAAACTCGTCTTTCCCTTTCACGCAGCGTTTCCACCACGCAGAAAGGAAGCCGCAACCATATCCGAACAGCTGCACAAAGGCCGCCGGAATACTTAGCCATCCTACCTTGAGGCTTCGGTTGGCAACTGACGAATCAATGAAAATAAGAAGACAATAAAGAATGATTGGAAGCCACGGCCCCGCGCATAGCCAATACCAGCGGTGGATGTCGTCATACTCCATCAGGACACGGCCGACCGCAGAAGTAAGCACGAGCAGGCAGACACCGACAGTGAACACCATTGGCAGCAGATGAACGAGTTTCAACGACTCGGGATATTTCTTGTACAGGTTTATTCGTGCTATGCCGCTGTTGAACACCTGGCGGAAAAACTTGCGGAAGTCGGTACGACGCTTATGCCACACCCACGCTTGGGGAAACAGTCGGCAACGGCAGCCTGCCTTGAATATGCGTATGCTGAAGTCGATATCCTCGCCAAAGCGCATCTTCGAGAAACCTCCAAGCTTCATGTAGACATCACGACGTATGCCCATGTTGTACGAACGGGGATAAAACTTGTCGAGCTTTTTCTTTCCGCCACGTATACCTCCTGTGGTAAAGAAGCTCGTCATGGAGTAACTTATGGCTTTCTGGGTGTCAGTAAACGACTCGTGAGCACGGTCGGGACCACCGAAAGCGTCGGCAGGTTCACGGCTGAGCTCATCGTCAACGGCCTCAAGATAACCATCAGGCACAACTACGTCAGAGTCGAGTACGATGAGATATTCACCCTTGGCACGCTCCGCCCCGTAATTGCGGCTCTGCCCCGGCCCGCTGTTCGGCTTATTATAATAATGTATATCAAGAATGTCGGCATATCCGCTGCATACATCCTTACACGGTACGGAACTGCCATCCTCGACAACAACGACCTCAAAATCCTTTACCGTTTGCGACGTAAGGCTGCGCAAAAGCTCGTCAACCTCATCCGGACGGTTATACACAGGAACTATAAAAGAGTATTTCATAAATATCAGATTTTATGTAGTTAAAGTAGTTAAGGGAGTTAAAGTAGTTAAAGACGCATGCTTTTGCCATTGAGAACAATTGTCAATGCTATTGTCTTTAACTACTTTAACCCCCTTAACTACTTTGACTGCTACTTTTAAGAAGTGTATGCGATTATTCCTTTACGCGGTTGAGGTAGCTTCCGTCGCGTGTGTCTATCTGGATAAGGTCGCCCTCGTCAATGAACAAAGGAACGCGAACCTCAACACCAGTCTCAAGAGTTGCAGGCTTGGTGGCATTTGTTGCGGTATCACCTTTAACACCCGGCTCACTATGGGTTACGCGCAGATTTGTCTTAACCGGCATTTCGGCATAAAGGATGGTGCCGTCCGTCGTATCCGTAACAACTTCAACTACATCGCCTTCCTTCATATAGTCAACGCCAACAATAGAATCACGGTTGATTGGTATCTGCTCGAATGTCTCCTGGTTCATGAAAATGAGTCCTGTAGGATCTTCGTAAAGATATTGGTAAGGACGATGCTCGATACGTACATCCTCGAGCTTAAATCCAATCTGGAATGTGCGTTCAAGCACACGCCCGTCAGTAACGTTCTTGAGTTTCGTACGCATCACCGTGTTACCCTTACCCGGCTTTACATGTTGGAAATCAATACAAATCCATACTTGGTTGTCCATGCGGATGCATGTACCTTTCTTTATTTCCTGTGAATTAATCATATTGTTTTTTGTAATTAAATGATAATTATCATACAACAAAAGCGGATATCCGTCAATCCGGAAACGGCATCATTATCAATCGGCTCACTCCTATCCGCCCGAAAGTGCTGACTTTCAGGCTGCAAAGTTACTATATTTTTAGAAAAAAGCATAAAACAATGGGCTAAAAAACACATAATTCTTGGTTATTTAAAAAGAAATGTGTACTTTTGCAGCCCAAAGTGTGAACAAAATAACAATAAAATAAGTACAAACAATGAAAAGAACATTTCAGCCGCACAACAGGAAGAGAGTGAACAAGCACGGTTTCCGTGAGAGAATGGCTACAAAGAACGGTCGCCGCGTGCTCGCAGCACGTCGCGCTAAAGGTCGCAAAAAACTTACAGTTTCAGACGAGAACCACGGGAAATAACCGTCAGTCACGAAGATTTTGAACAAGAAAAGAGAAAGAAGTAAAGCAATGTCTTTGCTTCTTTCTGTTTTTTTCATACCTTTGCAGAAAAACATACGACAAGAATGAAGACAAAGGAATTCTTCCGAAAAATCTTCAGCATGAAGCTGTGGCTCAACCTCGGCGCCATGCTGGTTGTCGTCATATTGCTGTGCTTTGGCGTGAAAATAGGCCTTGACATATACACCCACCATGGTGAGGAAATACCGGTTCCGGACGTTAGGCATAAGCTGTTCTCCGACGCCGAACATATACTGCTGGGCTCACACCTTGACGTTGTAGTAAGCGACACTGGATATGTAAAGACACTTCCGCCTGACTGCATCCTGGAACAGTCGCCAGAGCCAGGGAAAAAGGTCAAGTCGGGACGCATTGTTTACGTAATAATCAATTCGTCGCACTCACCGATGCTGACAATACCCGACATCATTGACAACTGCTCTTACCGTGAGGCACGCGCGAAGCTGATTGCAATGGGATTCAAGGTCGGTCCGACGGACTATATACCTGGCGAGAAAGACTGGGTGTACGGACTAAAGTCCAAAGGAAAATTGTTGCACACAGGGCAGAAGATTTCTGTCAATGACGTCATCATAATACAGGTCGGCGACGGAATGCGCGACATGAGCGACTCTATTATCTACGCCGAACCCGAAGATTTCTACGGAGAATACGGCGACTCCCTGAGTGAACCTGCACAACAGGACGGCGGAGTGTACATCGATCCTAATAACGAAGGTGATGTTGACGAATTTGAAGTCGTAACCGGACCGGAATAAAATAAGGCTGCACGGAAGCGCCCGCAGTATGGCGTATTGAAACCTTATGAAAAGAGAAATGTAATGGCAGAAGATTATATCGACGAAATAGAGGACGACGAGGAACAACAACTATACGAACATTTACGAGTCGTTGTGGACAAAGGACAAGAGCCGTTGCGCATAGACAAGTTCTTGTTGAAGAAGTTGCAACATACAAGTCGTAACCGTATACAACGTGCCGCCGACGCAGGTTTCGTACATGTCAACGACCGCCCGGTAAAAAGTAATTATAAGGTACGTCCGCTCGATGTCATTACGTTAATGCTCGACCGCCCACAATACGACAACACCATTGAACCTGAGGAAATTCCGCTTGACATCGTTTATGAGGATACGGAACTTATGGTAATCAACAAGCCGGCAGGACTTGTAGTACATCCCGGTTGCGGAAACTGGCACGGAACATTGGTAAATGCCATCGCTTGGCATTTGAAAGACGTGCCGACGTATAATCCCAATGATCCGGAAGTGGGACTGGTTCATCGTATAGACAAAGACACAAGCGGGCTATTGGTTATCGCAAAGACGCCTGACGCAAAGACGAAACTGGGACTACAGTTCTTCAACAAGACAACACATCGCAGTTATAACGCCTTGGTGTGGGGCAATTTCACCGAAAACGCAGGACGCATCGAAGGCAATATAGGCCGTGATCCTAAAGAGAGAATGCGCATGGCTGTATTTCCTCCCGACTCTGAAATCGGCAAACACGCCGTCACGCATTACAACGTGATTGAACGCTTCGGGTATGTAACGCTTGTTGAATGTATCCTTGAAACAGGAAGAACACACCAGATAAGGGCCCACATGCGACATATTGGCCATCCGCTCTTTGCCGACGAACGTTACGGAGGAACTGAAATACTCCGCGGCAACCGCTCCGGCAGCTACAAACAGTTTATAGAAAACTGCTTCAAGATATGCCCGCGGCAGGCACTTCATGCCAAGACGCTGGGTTTCATACACCCCACTACAGGACTGCAAATGGACTTCACGTCGCCTCTTCCGGACGATATGGAAGCCCTTATTAATAAATGGAGAAAGTATATTAACGGAAATGAATTAAAACAATAACGCTTTATGAAAAATCTGAAAAGAACGATTGCCATTATTTGCGGAGGTGATTCTTCCGAATACGGCGTTTCGTTGCGTTCCGGCCAAGGACTTTATTCTTTCTTCGACAAAGAAAGATATAATGTTTACATCGTAATGGTTAGAGGTCTCGATTGGCATGTCAACCTGCCAGACGGCACCACAACCCCCATTGACCGTAACGACTTCTCGTTCATGGAGAACGGAAAACTCGTACAATTCGATTACGCTTACATCACGATACACGGCACACCAGGCGAAAACGGAATACTGCAAGGCTATTTCGAACTCATACATCTACCCTATTCTACAAGTGGAGTGCTTGTAGAAGCACTAACGTTCAATAAGTTTGTGCTCAACCAATACTTACGAGGATACGGTGTGCGTGTGGCCGATAGCCTGCTTATCAGAAAGGGTTATGAGGAAATAGTAAGCGATGACGAAATCGAAGAACGCATTGGCATGCCTTGTTTCGTAAAGCCAGCGGCTGACGGTAGCAGTTTCGGCGTGTCCAAGGTAAAGAATAAAGACCAGCTTGCCCCTGCCATACGCAAGGCCATGCTTGAAAGCGAAGACGTAATGGTAGAGCAGTATATTGAAGGAACCGAAATATCTATAGGCTGTTACAAGACTCATGAAAAGAGCGTGGTGCTGCCTGCAACAGAAGTTGTAACCCAACACGAGTTCTTCGATTACGACGCTAAGTATAACGGACAGGTACAAGAAATAACTCCTGCACGGCTCAGTCCGGAAACGACCAAGCGTGTGGAAGAAATCACAAGCCAGATCTACGACATCCTGCACTGCAACGGAATAATCCGTATCGATTACATCATTAGCCGCGGGAAGGGCAGTGACGGACAGGAAGTGGACAAGGTGAACATGATTGAAATCAACACAACTCCTGGCATGACGGCAACCAGCTTTATTCCACAGCAAGTAAAAGCGGCAGGCCTGAACATGACTGACGTGCTCACGGACATTGTAGAAAACCAGTTCAGATAAAACAGAACAGGACAAACAAGCATAAGGGAGTTAAAGGAGTAACAGATAAGCCGCTATCAAGTTTTCGTTAAGATGGCTCTCGGCAGCCTATTCGTAGCTACTCCTTTAACTCTCCTAAAATCCAAAATCCTTGAACAAAACAAATAAATTACGCCCATGAAAATCCCCGCTGAATTTGACGGCATACGTCCTTTTGAGCCTGAAGAACTACCACAAGTGTACGAACGCTTGCTCGCCGACCCCCAGTTCAGGATGGTTTTAGCTTATGTCTTACCCGGAATACCGTTTGAAACGGTGCGTGAAAAGATGTTGTCTTGCAAGACAAACCTTGAATTCCAACTGTCATTCTGCTATAACTTCATACAATCGCTTATCAACAGGCTTACAACCGGTTGTGACATGAACGCATCGGCTATAGACATTTCCGGGCGTTACACCTTTGTAAGCAACCACAGGGACATTGTACTTGATTCTGGGTTTCTTGATAAACTGCTTATTGACGCGGGATTCAAGACGACATGCGAAATAGCCATTGGCGACAATCTCTTATCTTTGCCATGGGTAAAAGATCTTGTAAGGGTGAACAAATCGTTCATCGTACGCCGTGGATTATCTCCACGCGAAACGCTAACGGCAAGTAAGACAATGTCTGATTATATGCATTTTGCCATCGAAGAAAAACATGACAACATCTGGATTGCCCAGCGCGAAGGACGAGCCAAAGACTCAGACGATCGTACACAACCGGCCATTCTAAAGATGATGGCCATCGGTGGCGGCAAGGGGGATACAGTGGAAAAACTCAAACGGCTGCATATCGTGCCGCTTGCTATTTCATACGAGTACGACCCTTGTGACTATCTGAAAGCCAAGGAATTCCAACAGAAACGCGACAACGCTGCATGGAAAAAGTCTGCCATGGACGATATCATAAGCATGAAAACAGGCATAACCGGATACAAAGGGCATGTTCATTACCAATGCGCTCCATGTATAGACAAATGGTTGGATACTATCGGCGCCGATACTCCAAAGACCGAAGTGTTCGACATTATCGCCGAACATATTGACCACGAAATACACAGTAACTACATGCTGTACCCGTCGAACTATATTGCGCTTGACATGCTTAACGGAAACGACGCGAATGCAGACAAATACACAAGCGAGGAGAAGTCAGGTTTCATAAAATACATTGACGGGCAGCTCGCGAAAATAGACCTTCCTGACAAGGACGACAAATTCCTGACCGAACGCATGCTGACAATGTATGCCAATCCTGTCATCAATTTCATCAAAGCTACGAAATGAAATTAACCCAGTCACATATACTCATTGCGTTGTCGTTTATACTTTCGGCGTGCAGCAACGATCCGTACGACACGGGCGACGGCAGTCTTTCTCACATGCGTGCAGACTTTGTCGAGGCACAGACTGACGCCAGCGCAAACATCATAAGCATTGAAACCGACGATGGCGAGCACATGTTCCTCACCAATGCGATAAACGTTAGTTGGGCAGAACGCCCTGACACGGTTTACCGGGCTTTGTTATATTATAATAAGGTAGAAGACTATAACGGTACAAACAGTGCCGAACCGCTTGGCATTTCACAGGTACTTGTACCGCATATCACACAATATGACGAATGGGAGGGCGACATAAAAACCGACCCCGTAACCTTCGAAAGCTCATGGACAAGCAGCAACGGCAAGTACTTGAACCTCGGTATTTCAATCAAGACCGGGTCTGTCGACGGCAATTATGACACCCAGACCATCGGCCTGATATGCAATGGCGTGGAGACAAATGCCGACGGAAGCCGCAACGTCAGCCTTAGCTTGTACCACGACCAGAACGGAGTGCCTGAGTATTACTCGGTAGAAACATACGTAAGCATTGCTGTTTCGCGCCTTCCGATAGAGCCGGCTGACGGAGATATAGTGACTATTGACATCAACACTTACGACGGAACGATAACAAGAACTTTCACTTTCTGAACATAAGAAGAGCTGTTTTAATTGCGTGGAAACAGCTCTTTTTTATTTTTTCCGCAAAAAACATGGCCGCGTATGTCACAAAAACATATTGTTTTGCGTATCTGGAATAGAAGTAAAACAATAAAAATCATAACATCATGGACATCAAGACAATATTTATTTCGCTGGCAGCAATGACATTCTCGCTGACCGCATGCAGCAGCTCAAGCAAAAACATCGACAACGAGTCATCAGAAAACACGTCTCTGTACATGGCCGGTGACAATGCCGGACACACTATCGAGCGCAATCTCAAGCTGAAGAATTTTCACGGTTTGTCGGTATCTTCATGGGTAGACGTCCACTATACACAGGGCAACACGTATAAAGTCGTGGCCAAGGGAACACCGCTGGCATTTGAAATCAACGAGATTTCCGTAAACAACGGTATCCTTACAGTCGACCAAAACAGAAAGAAGAGAAACCAAGATGTGGGTGTCAAGATGACCATATACGTTACTTCACCAAAGATGGACTATATCGAGAACAGCGGGTCGACTACGTTCAACGCAGGACAGTTCAATGCCGGCGACATGAAGATTGACAACAGCGGAGTACTCAGGCTGAATGCCGGAGGCATAAGCTCTACATCCGTCAACCTCGAGAACTCCGGAAGCCTTAAAGGCTCGTCATCTTTCAGCGGTGGTTCGATGAAATACGACAACACAGGAGTATGTGCCTTGACGGGCAATTTCGACCTGACCTCATTCTCTTACGATAACAGTGGAAGCTCGAAGATAAGCGGAAAGGTAAAAGCCGGAAATATGACAATCGACAATACCGGCGTAATCAAGGATGAACTCGACATCGAATCAAATACGCTAAGCATGGATATAAGCGGCTCGTCAAGCGGCAGTATAAAATTTAAGGGGCACAGCCTGGACATCGATTGCAGCGGAGTAGGCAAAATGACACTCAACGTCGACTGCGACAAACTTACATCCGACACCAGCGGCAGCCTGCGCCTGAAAGTCGCCGGACGCGCTGACAACACAGAGTTCAACGGCTCGGGAGTATCTAAAATAGACACGTCAGGACTCAACAACTTCTGAACATGACGCCCGAGGACTTTGAACGGGAGGCTGAACGCATGCGCCCCATGCTGTTGTCGGCGGCAAGCGGATACCTCGGCAATGCCGATGATGCCGAAGATGCCGTGCAGGAGGTGCTTGTGAAGCTGTGGGCCATGGCCGGCACACTGCGCAGTCCGGTGGCCCCATTGGCAAAAGTCCTCGTGCGCAACTTCTGCATCGACCGCCTGAGACGGCGCCGCGTAACGGTCAGCGTTGACGATACCGCGTTGCCGCTAACTGCCGCCGAAAGCAACGACGGCGGTACTCTGGAACGCATGATGAAAGTGATAGACACGCTGCCCGCCACCCAACAGATTGTGTTGCGCCTCAGGCACATCGACGGAATGGCTATGGAAGACATCGCCCGGCTTACGGGCAACAACGAGACTAACGTGCGCAAGATTCTCAGCCGAGCACGTATGGCGGTGAGAAAACATTACATTGAGGAGTTGGACGATGAATAACAACGAGATAAAACATACCGAGAAACTGATAGAACGCTTCTTCAACGGCGACACGACCCTGGCCGAGGAGCGTAGCCTGTACCGACTGTTCAGCCGAGGAGTGCTGCCGCCTGAGCTCGAGAAGTACCGCCCCGTGTTCGCCGGCTTCGGTTCGATGCAGGCCGGCGGAGAACACAGGGCACGCCTCATGCCGGCCTTCCGCCGCGCCGTATGCGGCACAGCAGCAGCCCTCGTGCTAATCTTCGGCGTGTCGGCCTACCTCAACTATCACGAGGACCGCATGCTGGCGCGCGTCTACGGCGGCAGCTACGTCATAGAGAACGGCCACCGCATTGACGACCTGAGCATGATAAAGACCGACATCGAGACGGCTCTCGGCGAGGCAAGACACATAGAGGAACACATAGAGAAACGCTCGCCCATCGAGCAAGCCGAGCAAGACCTGCTCAACAGCATTGACGACCCGGACGAGCGCAAGCGAATAAGCGAAATGTTGAACTAAAAGAAACCTGACACAATGATACGCAGGATTATCATGACCGCATTGTTACTTACAAGCCTTATCACCGCAGCCGTGGCGCAAAACAGCATTGACGGGCTTATCGACAACTACTCGTCGGTAGGCATGAGCAAGTTCACCTCGGCAGTAGAACGCGACCCGCGCACGCATAAGGTGCTGAAGGTGGTGAAGGTATTGCAGCTTGAACAGATAGGCATTAAAGACTTCATCAAAGCCTTCAAGGGCGAGGCGAAGACCGGAGACTTCAGCGAAAAGTATGACGACGATGGCTGTACGCTCATGCTTACGACGCAAAACGCCAAACAGAACCGCATATACATGCTGCGCTGCAGCGAGCCGTACATTCCCGGCAGACGTAACACGAACTACGGGTATGCCAAGATTACGCTGATAATAAAATACAAATGAAATTCCGATTGACCGTCTTTTGCCTTCCAAAAGGCCGTCAACCGCACGCTAAAAGGCCGTCTTTGGCAAGCCCAAAGACGGCCTTTTACAATATATTGAATATCAAGATGTTACAACGAAGACCGATTAGCGCCTGACAAGTACTTGGTTTCCGGCATGCGCCAAACTTACGATTTACATCAAAAACAACGGCTTTACAATACAAAAAACACTTTTTATGGCATTACGTTTGCGTTCTGTTGGATTTTTATCGTATCTTTGCAAACGTGTAAAGCCGTAAGCACGGCTTTCGTCATGACGGCCGGCGGAAATCCCGACGGCTTTTATATAGGTATTATTTAAACAAAGGATTAACATGGAAAAGAAACTCAAACCGTCAACCCTCTGCGTACGCGGAGGATGGAAACCGAAGAACGGCGAGCCTGTCCAGCCGCCTATCGTTCAGTGTACGACATTCAAATATGACAACACCGAAGAGATGGCCATGCTTTTCGACCTGAAAAAGGAAGGTTATTTCTACACCCGTCTGCAAAACCCCACAAGCGACAGCGTAGCAGCCAAGATAGCCGCTCTTGAGGGAGGTGTGGGCGGCATGCTCACGTCGTCAGGCCAGGCGGCCAACTTCTACGCCATATTCAATATCTGCCAGGCCGGCGACCATTTCGTAACTTCAAACGAGATATACGGCGGCACATACAACCTTTTCGGCGTAACGATGAAGAAGCTCGGCATTGAATGCACCTTCGTCAACCAGGACGCAAGCGAGGAGGAAATACAAAAGGCTTTCCGCCCGAACACCAAGGCACTGTTCGGCGAGACAATATCCAACCCCGGCTGCCGCGTGCTCGACATCGAGAAATTCGCCCGCATAGCCCACAGGAACGGCGTGCCGCTCATCATCGACAACACATTCGCCACCCCAATAAACTGCCGCCCGTTCGAGTGGGGCTGCGACATCGTGACCCATTCAACTACGAAATACATGGACGGACACGCTACACAGGTAGGCGGATGCGTGGTTGACAGCGGCAATTTCGACTGGGATGCGCACGCTGACAAATTCCTTGGGCTCACAACTCCCGACGAGTCTTACCACGGACTGACCTACACCAAGGCATTCGGCAAGGGCGCATACATGACCAAACTCGTCGCGCAACTCATGCGCGACCTCGGCTCAACACCGTCACCGCACAACGCGTTCATGCTCAACATCGGGCTCGAAACCTTGCACCTGCGCATGCAACGGCATTGCGAGAACGCACAGAAAGTGGCTGAATTCCTGCACGCCGACCCTCACGTGGCATGGATTCGCTACTGCGGACTGAAAGACGACGCCGACTATGAACTCGGACAGAAATACCTGCCGAACGGCTCTTGCGGCGTACTGGCCTTCGGACTGAAGGGCGACCGCGACACCGCCATCAAGTTCATGGACTCGCTCCGGTTGGTAAACATCGCCACACACGTAGCCGACGCACGTTCATGCGTGCTCCATCCGGCCAGCCATACCCACCGCCAGCTTAGCGACGAGCAGCTGCGCGAAGCCGGCATAGCCCCCGACCTTATCCGCTTCTCGGTAGGTATCGAAGACGCTGACGACATCATCGACGACCTGAAACAGGCGCTGACACAGATTTAATTAAGGTGAGAAAGTGAGAGGATGAGAAGGTGAGAAAACAAAAAATGTACATATTCTTATAATTAAGTTATATTTATTTTGTTTCCTCACCTTCTCATCCTCTCACTTTCTCACCTTTCTTTCCTCTTCTACTGTGAAAAATTACAAAAAGCAAGTACAGTTAAGCAAATAATCGGATTTTTCCTTTGCAGTTACATTTGAAAACTCTATATTTGCAGAACAAGAATGACACAATGTTAGTTTAACTAAAACTTATACTATGGAAGTCGAGAAAATAATGCAAGACCTGGAGCAAAAGCATCCGGGCGAGTTAGAGTACTTGCAGGCCGTAAGGGAAGTCCTCCTTTCTATAAAGGACGTTTACAACCAGCATCCAGAATTTGAGAAAGCAAAGCTCATAGAACGTCTTGTAGAGCCGGAGCGCGTCGTTACGTTCCGTGTTCCATGGGTTGACGACAAGGGCGAAGTACATGTCAACATAGGATACCGCGTACAGTTCAACAGCGCTATCGGTCCATACAAGGGCGGTCTGCGCTTCCACCCGTCGGTAAACCTGTCAATCCTGAAGTTCCTCGGCTTTGAACAGACATTCAAGAACGCGCTTACCACACTGCCTATGGGCGGCGGCAAGGGTGGCTCTGACTTCTCTCTGAGAGGCCGTAGCGACGCTGAGGTAATGCGTTTCTGCCAGGCTTTCATGACTGAACTGTACCGCCACATCGGTCCTGACGAGGATGTTCCCGCAGGAGACATCGGCGTCGGCGCACGCGAAATAGGCTATTTGTTCGGTATGTATAAGAAACTTACCCATAAGTGGGGCGGCGTCCTGACAGGCAAAGGCCTCGAATGGGGTGGCTCAAAGATACGTCCAGAGGCTACAGGCTTCGGTGCCCTGTACTTCGTAAACCAGATGCTGCAGACCCACGGACACGACATTAAGGGCAAGACCGTTGCAATCAGCGGCTTCGGCAACGTGGCATGGGGCGCTGCTACAAAGGCAACCCAGCTCGGAGCGAAGGTCATCACAATATCAGGTCCTGACGGATACATCTATGATCCGGACGGTATAAGCGGCGAAAAGATTGATTACATGCTCGAGCTTCGTGCCAGCGGCAACGACATCTGCCAGCCATACGCAGACGAATTCCCAGGCTCTAAGTTCGTTCCCGGCCGCAAGCCGTGGGAGGTTAAGTGCGATATCGCACTGCCGTGCGCAACCCAGAACGAGGTCAGCGGCGAGGATGCAGACATGCTTTTGGCTAATAAGCCGATCTGCATAGCCGAGGTTTCCAACATGGGATGCACCGAAGAGGCAGTCCAGAAGTTTGTTGCTGCCAAGCAACTCTTCGCTCCCGGCAAGGCCGTAAACGCCGGTGGCGTGGCTACATCGGGTCTTGAAATGACACAGAACGCCATCCGCCTGAGCTGGAGCGAGGCCGAAGTGGACGAGAAACTGCACCAAATCATGCACAATATCCACGAGCAGTGCGTCAAGTACGGACGCCAGGCTGACGGCTACGTGGACTATGTAAGGGGCGCAAACATCGCCGGCTTCATGAAGGTTGCCAACGCCATGATGGCCCAAGGCATAGTATAAACCATAACATATAGTGATAAACAGAATTTTTCTCATAATCCTTTTCAGTGTAATTGGCTGTACTTTGCTCCCCGCGCAGGAGCAAGGTATGGCCAGTTATTATTCTAACCGCCTGCATGGAAGGCGCATGAGCGACGGTAGCCGCTACCACCGTGACAGCCTTACGTGTGCGCACAAACGATATCCTCTGGGTACAATGCTGAAAGTTACCAACCTTAAAAACGGCAAGGACGTAATAGTGAAGGTAACTGACAGGTGCGGCAGCCGCAGGATTATCGACCTTTCATACGCCGCCGCAAAACAAATAGGAATCGTATCGTCGGGCGTAGCTATGGTAAGGGTCGAGAAATATACGCCACAAGAAGGCATACCGTTCAAGATTAACGACATTACCGACACACCGGAACTTGACTTCGAGATAACCGAAAGGAATGAGGACGGTACGCCGATATGGATGAAATCCGGCGACAAGCTTGACATAAAGCATATCAACAGGCCCGAAAGAAGGCACACTCGCACGGCCGGGAACAGAAAGAGGAACAAATAACAAGAATATACAACAAGACGTTATATCTGTAAATTACGCACCCTGAAACCTACGGTGGGCAGTATTTTGCATCGTTGGATACCGCAAACGGTAACGACAAATGCCATCTTTTATAGTGTAAAAGATGGCATTTGTCGTTTTACTTAATATCAATCAGTTACGTTATTTAGCCTTTTCAGCCGGAAGGATGATTGAGTTTACTACCGACATCCAGTACTTCCGCAGGTCTGTCCAATGGTAATACGGCGCCACGTCGGTCTTTACCGGCAGTGTTACGTCACGCTCATTCAACATTACCCTCACAAGAATGTCGTCGCTGCCGGCCTTGCGGAAGAGTGCCATCTGCACGTTACCGCACATCGGAATGATACGATACGTGCGGTAAGTGTCGGCTATCCGCTGCCAGTCTGACGTCGGTTCGGCCAGCTTGTCGCACCCCATAAGCGCCGCAAGCGGGGCAAGGTTGGTGTCATGTCCGTAGCGCAAGGTGACTGCCGTGCGGCCCGACGCTATCACGGTATCGGCCGTCAGCACGAAGTTCTCAAGCAGGTTGCGCTCCAGTTTATACATCGCCTTATCGCTAAGTGGCGACGGTCCCTTCTCGTAATACCACTCAAAGTTGTTACGCTGCCACAGGTCGTAACGCTCGCGGTCGGTGAAGAGGAACTTCAGGTCGGGCATATCGTAGCTGCTCTGGCTTATTCCGTCAAGCTCGAAAAGGCTCTGCATCAGCGCAACCGGTGCAGGAACACGGCGCTTTACGTACATCGAGTCATTGAAAATCTGGGTCATCAGCCTTTCGGGATGAACGTAAACGCTGTCGGCCATGCGGTAAACGACGTCGGCGTCGGCCAGGTGCTGCTTCTCGTATGCCTTGTTCTTGTACTTTATGTAATACACGTCGTGCAGGCTGGCGTCCATCGTAATGTTAAGCTCCGGGTTGATACGGGCCAGCTCCACGCAGCCCGCCGCCATCGAAAGGAAGGCGCGGCTCTTCACTGTCGAGCGTGCGTCAACGTGCGTACCGTCAGCAAACGCCTCCGGCCAGCGGTTAACCATGCCTACGACAAGCGAGCGGTGCTGGGCGGCACCCTTCGGGGTAAGCTCGCCGTAACGCCCCTCGGCCTCGGCCGCCAGGCGCTTTATTACGGCAAGTGCCCGCTTGCCGTCGTCGGTAAGCTTGCCTGCGCTGTCGGCAGCGGTGAGGATATCGAGCGAGTAATCATATTTTTCCTTGTCTGTAAGGTAACGCGAGCCGTGGCGGGCATACATCGACACGTAGAACGGCTTATACCCCTCGGGCGGCGCGACAACCTTATCCTCCGGATATTCATAAGCCATATACTTGCCGGCCGCCAGCTTAGGGTTCATCTTTATTTCGTCCCACGCACTCTGGGCCACGGCCGCAAGCGAGACTACGGCCGACAAGGTTATTAACAAAATCTTCTTCATATCGTAACACTTTTCCGTTAGCGGCGGCAAAATTACGAATTTTCCGCCACTCGGCAATGAAACATTCGCCATTATAACAATGACGAAACAAAATTGTAACCTGCACCAACCTACTATCTGACGATAACCTGCTGTTTTCCAAAATGCGGCCTTTTACACGCTAAAAGGCCGCATTTTACCGTGCAAAAGACGGTCTTTCGCAGACCAAAAGGCCGTCTTTTGGAAAACGCCAGAAAACGACCTGATTTACCGCCGCCCGCATTCAATAAGCGAACAAGACTGTCCCGTATTACTCATCAGGCGCCGAATTAGGATTTTCCCTACGCCTTTTAGGGATTATCCCATACCGTTTTTAACCGATAATTATTAAATTTGCAACAGTAAAGAAAACGTAAGGAGGCTGTCATGAACAGATATGCTATATTGTCGTTAAGCGCCGTAATGCTGCTCACTGGCTGCGGCACGTACACCGGCTCGGGCGCCATCACGGGCGCAACGTTCGGCTCCGTAATCGGCTCCGCTATCGGAGGGATAAGCGGAGGGCCGCGCGGCAGTGACATAGGCACGCTGATAGGCATGGCGGGCGGCGCAGTGGTGGGCGGCGCAGTGGGCACGCAGGCGGACAAGAAGCAGCAGGAATACAGGGAGGTGAGCGACGCGCGCTTCGAGCGTAAGTACCGCGAACACCGCGAGGCGGCCACCCGTGGCAACGACGTTTATTACGACCGGAGCGGCGAGTATTACGAAGACGAGAGCGGATTCGACCCCGAAGGACGTGGCGACGACGTGCTGTACGACTTCAACGGCTCCGACTATACCGGCGACTACACTGCCACCAGCCCTAAAGACGTGGTTCCGTCGATACGCTACGACAACATAAAGACGACCGAACGGCGCACGGACAAGCCGCTGGAGGTGCGCAACGCACGCTTCGTAGACGACAACCAAGACCGCAGTATCAACCCGGGCGAGCTGAGCAAGGTAATCTTCGAGGTGTACAACAAGTCGTCAGAACCGGTGTACGACGTGCAGCCCATGGTGGTCGAAACTACCGGCAACAAGCGCATTCACATATCCAACACCATCCACGTCGAGAAGATTCTGCCGGGCAAGGGAGTGCGTTACACGGCGATGGTGAAGGCCGACAAGCGGCTCAAGAACGGCAGCGTGGCCTTCCAGGTGTACGCAGTAAGGGGCAATAACGTGATGGCCTCGAACGTAAGCGAATTTCATATACAAACTGTAAAATAATCATAACCCAACATTTAAAAGGCGGGCGGGCAGACATAAGACATCTGTCCGCCCGCATGCTTATGCGCCGGAAACGGGTGAAGGAGCGCCGTACATCCGACAACCGCGCCCTCCGCTCCATTAAAGAACATGTTAAAGAAACAAGTCTTAACGAACATTGAGTTCACGGAGATTCATTGAAAATAATGTAAATTAAAGGTTAAAATTCTGCTATTTGTCCTTACTTTTTACGGGAAAACCGTACTTTTGCAGCGCAACAACTTAAAAAAATGATTTTATTTTATGGGTAGACATTTTATAGTATGCATATTGTCGACCATCGTTTTATGCTCTTGCGGCTCGACAAAAAGCATGACTTACCTACAAAAAACAAGTACGGACAGCGTTGTAACGGCCGCCAAGGCACAGGAGATAAAGTTACAGCCATACGACAAAATCTCAATAGTGGTAAGCAGCCGCGACCCCCAGCTGTCGGCATTGTTCAATCTTCCGGCAGTGTCAGGAACCGTCGGCAATAATGACTCCGTAAGCGTAAACGGCTTGGCCAAGTACACCGTTGACGGCAAAGGTAACATCGACTTTCCCGTAATAGGCAGCCTGAGCGTAGCCGGACTGTCGCGAGACTCTATATCCAAGATGATAAAACGGAGACTGGCCGACGGACAACTCCTGGCCGACTGCGTTGTAACCGTAGAGTTTGTCAACCTTGGCCTGTCGGTGCTCGGCGAGGTAAACGCTCCAGGGCGGTACAGTATTGACCGCGACTGCATAACGATTCTCGACGCCATAAGCATGGCAGGCGACATCACACGGCACGGCAACCGCCGCAAGGTAACGGTGATGAGAACCGAGGACGGAGTGCAGAAATCATACACGCTGAACCTTCTGTCGGCTGAAGACGCGCTCTCGTCTCCGGCATATTACTTGCGGCAGAACGACATAGTGTACGTTTCAAACAAATGAAAAAGGTAAAACAAGACATTATGGAAACAAATCCCGTTACACAACAAACAGAGGAAACAACGGAAGAAATCAGCATACGCGACATCCTTATATCGTGCGCGAGCCACTGGCGATGGGACGTTGCAACGGTAGTAGTAGCCCTGGCGGTGGCCGTACTGTACATAAAGAAGACGCAACCCGTGTACAAGCGCGACGCGTCAATCATGGTTCTCGAGCGCAACGACAAGCCAACCGTGCTCAACCAGCTGCTCAACGACTACGTGGATTTCGGCTTCTTTGCCGACAACACCAACGTAAACAACGTGATAGCGGCCATCAAGTCGCCCGACGTTATGTCCGAGGTTGTTGACCGGTTGGGGCTTGACGTGTCATACACAACCCGTGGAACATTCTACGACAAGACCCTTTACGGCAAGACGTTGCCCGTCAAGGTCGTGTTCAGGGACATCCCGAAGGACGAGACAGCGTCGCTGCACATCAGGCTGGAGAAAGACGGAAGCGTAAAAATGTCTGAGTTCGTAAAGAACGGCAAGCCGCAAAACTCGTACGACCTGACGTGCAACGTCGGCCAGACCGTAAACACACCGGTAGGACGTCTTACGATAGAGAGAATGCCACACTACCCCAGCGCCGTTGCCGGTAACGACGAGATAGACGTGCGAAAGAGCGACAACGCCTCGGCGACGGGCCGCTTCCTGGGCGGGCTGTCGGTTGAAATCGGCGACAAGAAGTCTACCATCCTCGACCTTTCATACAACGACGTGTCGGGCAAGAGGGCCGAAGACATCCTCTCGGCCGTCATCGACATATACAACAAAGTATGGATGAAGAACCGCAACGAGGTGTCTGCCGGGGCAACGAAGTTTCTCGACGAGCGCCTCGCCATCATCGAACGGGAACTTGACAACGTTGATAACGACATATCAAGATACAAGAGCAAGAACCTGTTACCCGACGTGGAGAAGGCCTACAGCCTGTCGATGGAGCGCGCTGACAAGAACTCCGCCATCCTGCTCGACCTCAACACAAAGCTCTCCGTGGCAGGATATATCCGCGACTACATAACCAACCGTGCCAACACCAACCAGCTGCTGCCGGCCAACATGGGCCTTGACGACGGCAAGACAGACGGCCTTATCGACAAATACAACGCCCTGCAGCTGGAGCGTAACAGCCTGATGGCCAACGGAGGGAAGAACAACCCGCTGGTGAAAGACATCGACAAGGCGCTCAACCAGCTGCGCCGCTCGGTCATAAGTTCGATAAACAACATGATAGTATCGCTCTCGACACGCATCGGCCACATACAAAACGACGAACAGAAGACCAACACCGACATATCCACCAACCCCACTCAGGCCAAGGAACTGCTGGCCGTCGAGCGCCAGCAGAAGGTGAAAGAGGCCCTATACCTCTTCCTCTTGCAGAAGCGGGAGGAGAACCAGCTGTCACAATCGTTCACGGCCGACAACACGCAGATAGTGAAGTCGCCCACGGGAAGCAACGTCCCGCTGAAGCCGAAGAAGGGCATGATAATGCTCATCGCCCTCGTAATAGGCCTCGCCTTGCCGACAGGCGTAATCTACCTGATGGAGACCACCAACAACAAAGTGCGCGGACGCAAGGACATCGAGGACAACCTTACCGCGCCGTTCGTGGGCGAAATCCCGTTGGTAGAGGAAGAGAGAAAGGGCCTGTCGGCGTTAAAGCCGGCGCAGGAGAAGGCCTACGGCATAGTGGTCGAGCACGGGAACCACAACCTGATAAACGAGGCTTTCCGCATAGTACGCACCAACATAGAGTTCCTTACGCCGCAAGGCAACGGCGCAAGCGTGCAAATGCTGACATCATACAACAGCGGAAGCGGCAAGACCTTCCTTGCGATGAACATCGCCACGAGCCTCGCCATCAAGGACAAGCGTGTGCTCGTGATAGACGGCGACCTGCGCACCGCAGGCCTGTCGCGATACATCGGCAACCCGAAACTTGGCCTGAGCAACTACCTCGGACGGCATACTGACGACATCGACTCGATAATCTGCCACTACGAAACGTGCCCGGGACTTGACATCATGCCGTCGGGCGTCGTGCCGCCCAACCCCGCCGAGCTGCTCGCTTCCGACCGTTTGCCGAGGCTGTTGGCCGAAATGAAGAAGCGGTATGACTATATCTTTGTTGATTGTCCGCCCATTGACGCCGTTGCCGACACGTCAATCATATCGCACTATGCCGAGCGCACGCTGTTCGTTGTACGTGCCGGAAAGCTCGAAAGAGCCATGCTCGCCGACCTTGAGAAGCTGTACCGGAGCGGCAGACTGAACAACCTGTCCGTCATTCTCAACGGAACACGCAACGCCGGAACACCCTACGCCTACCGCTACGGCTACAGTTACGGATATGGAACGAATCCAAAAAGCAACAGTCTGATAGACTATTTCAGGAGATAGAAATCTTTTAAGTAGTTAAAGTAGTTATCGGTAGTTAGAGTAGTTAAAGTCAAATGCCCTGCAAATTGTGTTCGCAAGCAACAAAAGTAATGACTATAACTACTTTAACTACCGATAACTACTTTAACTACTAAACCTCCCTCCTTTAACTACTAATAAAAACAAGCAACAAGGCATTTGACTTTAACTACTCTAACTACCGATAACTACTTTAACTACTGAACATCCCTCCTTTAACTACTAATAAGAACAAGCAACAAGACATTTGACTTTAACTACTCTAACTACCGATAACTACTTTAACTACTGAACATTCTATATTCCCCACCGCCACCTCTTTCTTCACAGCCTCTGCGGTATCCATGCCCTCGGGAGTAACGCAAATAACCTTGGCGAAGCCGGCGCTCAGCAGCCTGTCGGCGCCGCTCACCCGCCCGGCCAACAGCCATGTGGGCACGCCCTTACGCCCGGCGCGGCGCATTACGCGCAACGGCAGCTTGCCCATCAGCGTCTGGCCGTCGGCATGCCCCTCGCCCGTTATCACGCACGAGGCGCCGTCAAGAGCGTCGTCGAAACCCGAAATGTCAAGCAGAAGGTCAGCGCCCGAGCGCGTTTCGCCACCGAGATACTGCATAAAGGCATAGCCCAGACCTCCCGCCGCGCCGGCCCCCGGAGAGCCGGAGCGGTCGTACCCGAAATGCAAGGCCGACATCCGCGCGAACCGCCGGGCCCGTTCCTCAAGCCGCGGTATCATCTCCGCCGTAGCCCCCTTTTGCCGGGCAAACACCATAGCGGCGCCGCAGGGCCCGCACAAGGGGTTGTCAACGTCAGAGGCCAGGGTGAAGCTGCACTCGCCGAGCGCGCCCGCCAGAGCGTCGTCAATCGTTCCGCCGCGCGGCGCCAGCCTGTCCGTGAGCGCCCGCAGCATGCCAATGCCCGCGTCGCTCGTGCCGCTACCGCCAAGACCAACGATAAACCTGCGGTAGCCCTTGCCCACGACGTCGGCCACAAGCTCGCCCACGCCGTACGTCGTGGCGCGCATAGGGTTGCGCTCATCCTCGTCAACCAGAGTAAGGCCACAAGCCTCAGCCACCTCGACTATCGCCGTTCCCCCTGGCGCAACGCCATACTTCGCCTCGACACGGCGCATCATCTGGTTGTGAACCCAAGTCCGCTCGATACGCCCGCCGAGCGCGGCGGTAAACGCGCCGAGCATTCCCTCGCCGCCGTCGGCCATCGGCAACGACACTATCTCGACGTCGCCGACCCGCGAGCGCAAGGCCCGCTCAACGGCACGTTCAGCCTCGACAGACGTCATGCAGCCCTTAAACGAGTCAATGGCCAAAACAAACTTCTTTCCCATCGCTATCACATTATTTCCCGCAAAGGTACTCATTTTATCCCGACCAGACTACTCAAGGGCACAGCAAAAACCATTCTTCACAACGAAAACGCCCCGTCAATAACACGGCTCATATCCCGCCCGTAACCCGTTGATAATCAGCGACCCTGCAAAATGCCGTATTTTAGCGTGAGAAAGATGGCCTTTTAGGAGGTAAAAGGTGGCCTTTTAGCGTGCGAAATGCAGTCAATCGGGAAACCACTTGATGTTATATGTATGGCGAATTGTATTAAGCCTCGGTTGTATTCATAACCAACAATGCTTTTAATGATGTTTAATGACGTTTAAAACATCTGCCAAATGATACAAAAAAGATTAAAACTAAAATATTTAATTGCATATTTAGACAAATTAGTTTACCTTTGCGTAACTAATAAAATACGTTCATTATGCAAAGACTTATTTACATCTTGTTGTCGCTTGCGCCGCTTATGGTCGGTGCGCAGACAATCGAAGGCGGTGACATACCGCCGATAAAGCCTGTAAAAAAGACTGTTTACGACTCGGCACGGGTAAAGGTTTATTATGAATATGACTATCGTCCCGACTCCACCAAGGCCGACAACTGGCGGCACGCGCAGACCGTCCTGCTGATAGGCAGCGAGTATTCGGGATTTGCCGACTACTATTCGCTGAAGGCAGATTCGCTCAACGATGCTTATTACTATGCGAAACGTAAGCCTATGGAGCTGCTTGTGCCATGCATGTCCGTCATGCGTAACATCAATTACAAATACCCGTTGGCTATTGATATGACACGCAACACTGCCACGGTGCAGCTGCCTGGCTTCATTAATTGTGAGTACACACAGCAGCTCGAGCCGCTTGCATGGACGCTGGCCGAGGGCGACAGCACCATTGCCGGTGTACGTTGCAGGAAGGCAACGTGCCGTATGGGCGGCCGTGACTGGGTAGCCTGGTATTCAGTTGATTACAGTATACCGCAAGGGCCGTATCTCTTCAGTGGTCTTCCGGGGCTTATCTTCGCCGTAAGGGATACGAAGAACAACCACGTTTTCACCCTTAACGGTCTTGAAACCTTGCCAAAGCCAGAACTGATTTACCTTAAATCATACGATAAGAAACTAAAACTGTCGCGTAAGGACGCGCTAAAGGCCAAGCGCAATGAGTACAAAGACCCGCAGACGGCGATAGAAATGAGCGGAAAGCATATATGGACCGAGGACGGAAGCAGGCTCCCTTCGTCGCCTTATAACCCGATAGAGTTAGAGTAACTTCTGTCCCGTCCGTAACCCGTTGATAATCAGCGGCTCCGCAATATGCCGTCTTTTGCACGCTAAAAGACGGCATATTAGGCGGTAAAACACGGTCTTTTAGCGTGCGAAAGGCCGTCAATCGTAAAGCCGTTGGATATTATACGCGTTGCGGAAGATGTCGTAACCGCAATGTTTTAACCATTAATATTGTAAAATTTCATTATGAGCCATATCGCGTTGAGCCATTATACGCCACAAGAAAACACCTGCAAGAACTGCCAACAAGCCTCCTTTCGGAAGGGTAGGGGCAGGCTTTTGCTGCTGTTACTGCTGTTTTTCCTTCTCTCCTTTCCCGCCTTCCCGCAGTCGGCGGGGCGGCAGGTTACGGGGCGCGTCACCGATGCCAAGACGGGCAAGGGCGTGAGCTACGTTACCTGCAAGACGCTGGGCGAGCGCGATTCGCTTATGGCCTACGCCCTGACCGACGGCACTGGGGCATTCACCCTGACCCTTCCCGACGGGGCGGAGGCGGTGGAGTTCACCCTGATGGGCTACGACAAGAAGCGCATAAAGGCGCGCGACGCCCGCCAGGGCATGAGGGTCAGGCTAGCGCCATCGGGCATAATGCTGAAAGAAGTGACCGTAAAGGCCCGTCCGATAGACATCCATAAGGACACGATAAATTATAACGTGGCGGCATTCCAAGGCAAGGAAGACCGCTATATAGAAGATGTGCTGAAGAAACTGCCCGGCGTCGAGGTGTCGGCCGACGGCTCCATACGCTATAAGGGAGAGCCTATCAATAAGGTAGACATCGAGGGGCAGGACCTGCTCGGCAACCAATACAACCAGGCTACACGCAATATGCCAGCCGACGCGGTGGCCACCGTGCAGGTGATGGAGGACGACCAGCCCATCCGCGCGCTGAAAGACAGGGTGCCGTCAGACAAAGCCACGCTTAACATCAAGCTGAAACAGGGCTATAAGCTGCGCCCGTTCGGCGAGGCGAGGGGCGGTATCGGCGGCTTCAATGACGTGCTGTGGAACAACAGTCTGACCTTGATGAACGTGGGAAGGAAGAACCAACTGCTGCTGACCGCAAAGATGGACAACAATGGCGAGAACCTGTCGGAGAACACGGTGGAGCACATCGACTATTCCGACGCGGACAACTACGAGCCTCTGCCGGGCGAAATGATACAGACGGACGGCATGGCACAGCCGCCGATTAGCGAGAAACGCTATCTCAGGAACAAGTCTTACTCCGTAGGACTGAACCACGTCCACCGCATAGGCCGCTACGGTTCGCTGCGCACCAACATAACTTATTACGGCACGTCCGACCACAACGAGGACAGCACCTACAACTACTACGGCGGCGAGCAGACGCTTTCACTCAGCGAAACTAACCGCCGCAAGCTATCATCCCACACCCTCATGCCCCGCTTCCGCTATGAACATAACGCCCCGAAAGTGTACCTCGTCGACGAACTATCAGGCTCCCTGAGCTTTTTTAAGTCAACAAGCAGACGAGTGACAAGCAGACAAGGAGATTTGACTCAGCAGGAAAGCGACGGTGTTTTTAAGTCAACAAGGGGCGAGTTGACAAGCAGACAAGGAGAAATGCCTCGCCAATCATCAGGGCAAATCTCCTCGTCTGCTCGTGACTTGTCAACTCGCCAACTGGCGGAGCGTAGCGACCGCCACCCCGATTACATACAAAACAAGATGAACATGACCATCAACGCCGGGGCGAATGTATATTCGGTGAACTCACTGTTCAGGTATTTCCGCCGCAGCGAAACGCTCGGCGTAAGCGAAAACGACGGCAGCACGGAGAGCATTTCTACTTACTCCTTTACTCATTCTCTCCTTACTCCTACAACGACTTACGCTCTTGACCAACGCCTCGAGCTTGAAAGGATAATGACACGGAACAGCGTTTCAACGATACTGCGTATCCTCGGCAACAGCCTCGAACTGAAATATACCTTCGAGTTACGCTCGGATAACGTGGCCGTTGACGGCGGACGGAGCAACCGCACTACGTACATGAAGCACTCGCTGGCGCCCGAATACACCATAAGATACAGCCGCGGATACGTTGCCGTTGACGTACCGGTAAACGTGTTCACGTCGAGCGTGCCGTGGAGCGCCGTCAGCGACGGAACCAAGGTGTACGTCTCGCCCTCGCTGAGGTGGCGACATGAGTTCTCACCGTTCTGGAGAATGAACATAATGGGCGGCATAAGCCGTGACGAGTCGGCCGACGTGATGACGCCGGAGGAGTTCGCCTCCGACTACCGCACCCGTCTGTTGACGGCCGACCGCATAGGGTGGACACGCTCACGGCGCACCTCTTTCTCGCTGAACTACTCTAACCTGGTGACACTATTCGTGTGGAACCTCATGGCGTCGGCCTCATGGCGCACGTCAGACCACTACAACGAGTACACCTACGGCAGCGAACTGACCACCGTTAGGCCCGTATGGCAGGACATGAAGTCGCGCTCGCTGTTCGTCATGACGTCGGTAGACAAGACCTTCGCGGGCACGGGCGGCGCCGTAAAAGCCACGCTGACGTATAACCGCACGACGCTGCCCGTGGCGCAAAACGGCGTCACCGCCGACATAACGGCCAATGTTCTGACGGCCGCAATGACGCTGAGGTGGAACAAATGGAAGTGGATGTCGGTGACCGACCGCCCCACATTCAACCTGACATGGCAGGACCCGTACGCCTGGAGCAGCGGTCATAACACGCTGAAGAGCTTTTACAACGAGGCCAACATCCACCTCTTCCCGCTCAGCGGACTCGACATAAGCCTCTCGTGGGAGTACAACCGACTTGAGGTTGAGCGCGGACGTTACCGCCACAACAGCTTTATCGACGCCTCGGTGCGCTATGCGCTGAACAAAAGGATAGAGTTTAGCCTGGCGATGAGCAACCTGCTGAACCGCAAGGTGTATGAAGAGGCTTCGTTCTCGGGCCTCAACTACGGCTATTTCAGCCTGCCCTTGCGTGGCCGCGAGGTGCTTTTCTCCGTCGCGTTCAGCATTTAACGCCGGATAAAGTCATGAAAACCGTAAGCTGAACGCATGTTCCTAGTTACAATCACTACGTCTGATTATTCATTTATCATTATTCATTACTACTGGTGCGATAAAATCGCATTAGTTTTAAATCTCATCAAATAACGAGAGT
>ERZ779669.314-NODE-314-length-30770-cov-8.466091_pt1 | contig 30770 bp, 22 predicted proteins | sample MGYA00511372_ERZ779669 | MGnify/ENA primary metagenome ERZ779669 (study PRJEB29588, sample SAMEA1967891) | human gut metagenome | biome: human gut; feature: human-associated habitat; material: faeces | place: Denmark | collected 2008/2010 ... | reverse complement strand
CTAAGGAACAGGTTATCCTGAACACTTGGTACGGTGGTGAAATGAAGAAAGGTATGTTCTCTATGATGAACTACTTCAACCCGTTGCGTGGTATCGCTTCTATGCACTGTTCTGCTAACACAGACAAAGAAGGCAAGAGCTCAGCTATCTTCTTCGGTCTGTCTGGTACAGGTAAGACAACTTTGTCTACTGACCCGAAACGTCTGTTGATCGGTGATGACGAACACGGATGGGATAACGAAGGTGTATTCAACTACGAAGGTGGTTGCTACGCTAAGGTTATCAACTTGGATAAGGAATCTGAACCGGATATCTACAACGCCATCAAACGTGACGCTTTGCTGGAAAACGTAACTGTAGATGCTAACGGTAAGATCGACTTCGCTGATAAGAGCGTAACTGAAAACACTCGTGTTTCTTATCCTATCTACCACATCAACAACATCGTTAAACCGGTTTCTAAAGGTCCTCACGCAAAACAAGTTATCTTCTTGTCAGCTGATGCATTCGGTGTATTGCCTCCAGTATCTATCTTGAACGAAGAACAGGCTCAGTACTACTTCCTGTCAGGATTTACTGCTAAGTTGGCTGGTACAGAACGTGGTATCACTGAACCGACTCCGACATTCTCTGCTTGCTTCGGTGCTGCTTTCTTGACTTTGCACCCGACTAAATATGCAGAAGAATTGGTTAAGAAGATGAAGATGACTGGTGCAAAAGCATACTTGGTTAACACTGGTTGGAACGGAACTGGCAAACGTATTTCTATCCGTGATACTCGTGGTATCATCGACGCTATCCTGGATGGTTCTATCGAAAAAGCTCCGACTAAGACTATTCCTTACTTCGACTTCGTTGTTCCGACTGAATTGCCGGGTGTTGATCCGAAGATCTTGGATCCGCGTGACACTTACGACTGCGCTTGCAAGTGGGAAGAAAAAGCTAAAGACTTGGCTGCTCGCTTCATCAAGAACTTCGCTAAGTTCACTGGTAACGAAGCTGGTAAAGCTTTGGTTGCTGCTGGTCCGAAATTGTAATTCTGACTTACAAATTCTTAAATATGAAAGCGGTTTCCTTCGGGGAACCGCTTTTTTTGTTATATTTGGTCGGATGGCGGCAAGGATAGAGGTCTGTTTGTTGCCGGGAGAAGAGAAAGAACGGCTGTTCTGACAGCTGGTGTGGGGAAGAAAGCGAAAGCAATTGAGGATTGAGATTGAGCTAATCAAAGATAAAGCGTATGAAAAAAATGATTTATTCAATGTTGGGAGCAGGCTTGCTCTGTCTTTCCAGCTGTGGCGGTCAGGCTAAGCAGGCACAGCCGGCTGCCGGGAACGAGGCTGACAGTACAAATCAGGTCATCGAGACCATTATGGCGCGCCGCAGCGTGCGGAAGTATCTGCCGCGGTCGGTGAACCGGGATACGATGCAGGTGATTCTGGACTGCGGTATTAATGCACCTAATGGACAGAATAAACAATCGTGGGCAATCCGGGTAGTAGACAATCCGGAATTCATCAATGGCCTCACGGAGGTGTATAAGAAAGCCAATCCGAAAGTGGCCGAAGACCCAAATTTCCGGAATATGTTCCGTAATGCACCGACGGTGGTGTTTATTGCCAACGACACTGCCTACGATTTCTCACAGGTGGATTGTGGACTGTTGGGTGAGAACATGATTCTTTCTGCCTGGTCCATGGGCATCGGTTCCTGTTGCCTGGGTGGTCCCATACGTTTCATGAAGACCGACCCCGGAGCCGCAGAATACCTGAAACGCCTGAACATCCCCGAAGGTTATGAACTGTTGTATTGTATTGCCTTCGGATATCCGGATGAATCGCCGGCTGCCAAGCCTCGTGATGCATCGAAAGTGATGTTTGTGGAGTAATGTGTTATCGCGCTCCCAAATCGTCGTAAGAAGATTGTAGAATCGCTTTCCCCAGTTCTGTGCGTCGTGCGTTCGGAGCTGGGGATTCTATTAATGCCTTGCCGGAGTTGTTGTCTATCAGGGTGACGCCGGTACTGTCGCAGAAGGCAAAGCCGTTGTTGTAGGTGTAGTAGGCAAAGGGATATTTGTAATCCTTGCCCAGCACGTTACGGCTGAAATTGAATTCTTTGTGGCTGAGCCCCAGTTGTGCCAGCAGGGTAGCGGCCATGTCGCTTTGGTTCATCAGTTTGTCGATGACCATGGGTTGCTTTACGGCACCGCCCAGCCAGAGCATCGGGATGTGATGGATGCGCGGGTCATGCACCAGTCCCTCTTCCGGGTAATAGAAACCATGGTCCGGCAGACAGACAATGAGCAGGTTCTTCCATTGCGGAAGTGCCTTGAGCTTGTCGATGAATTTCCCCAGACAATCGTCTGTAAAGGCGAAGGCATTGGGAATTTTTTCGTTCAGGCGATGGTAGGGTACCTCGAAAGGTTCGTGACTGCTGAGGGTCAGGAAGGCCGTATGCCAAGGCTGGTTGCCTGTGCGTGCCTTTATCTGTTGGTAGAGATATTCAAAAGTGATGTCATCGTTCACTCCCCACGGATTCTGGCGTTCTTCCAGGCTGAAATCCACGTCGGCCGTGAGATGCTGGTAACCACTGCCTAACAGGTAACTCTTCATGTTGGTAAAGTTGATGTCACCCCCGTATAGGAAGTCGGTGGCATAGCCTTGCTCCCGCAGCTTCCCCGCAATGGAAGGCAGCGTACGGCTCTTGGCCGGTGATTTCATGACCGACACGGTAGGGAAACTCTGGTAGCCGCTGAAGGTGCAGACCGTGCCCCGGTCGGTGCGGAAACTGTTGGCGTAACAGTTCGTGAAAAAGACGCCCTCCTTGCTTAGCCGTTCCAGGTTGGGGCTGACATTCGGAAGACCTCCCAACGATTCCACAAACACCCCTCCGAAGCTCTCCATCAGGACAATCAGTACGTTGGGGCGCTGCGTGTTCAGCAGGGATACCGTGTTTTCTCCGGTGTCGGCATACAACCCGTCGAACAGGCTGGCCCGTTTTTCCTCGTCAAAGAAATTGAACTGCTGGGCGAAATCGGTCGTCTTGCTGATGGACGACAGCAGGCTGAAATCCGGATTGACCGCCGAGTGGTTCAGGAACTCGTTGTCGCAGAAATACGCCTGTCCCACGTTGCTGGTCGATTCGGTGACACCGCCTCGGATGATGATGAAGAGGATACCCCCCAGCAGAATCGTGACCAGACTGCCCGTAAGCCGTTTGCGGACCTGCGGTATTTGGGGAAGTTGGGCTGGCGTCATTTTATACAGTCCCCACGTGAGCAGGGCCGACAATATCAGGATACATAGCACCCGTATCAGGATGAAACCGACCGACACACTGGCCATGGCATTCTTCGGAGAGTCCAGGTAGAGGAAGATGGAGGCATCGAGCTTGAATCCCCAGAACGGATACAGGGCCATGTCGCCGATGAAGACGAGGGTAGTGGCCAGCGCAATTAGCGCATAGTAGCCCACGAGGAGCTTTCGCAGCGGGAAACGGCGGAACCAGATACTCACCAGGATAATCAGCCAGGGGAGGGCGGTGAGATAACCCGTGGTGGCTGCGTCGAGGGTAAATCCGTGATACAGCACTTTCAGGTAGTCCACGAAAGATACTCCTTTCTCACAAGCTCCATTGTAGAGCATGAACACTGGTTTCTGAAGCAGGAAATAGCCTAAAATAGCGGCAAAAATACATCCCAGGTAAGCAAGTCTCTTTTTCATCTGTCTAGGTCTGATTATTTACGTCCGAAATCGGCGGGGACTTCCCCCCATGATTCTGTTTCCCATTTGCGCAGGGGAGTGGTGTAGGTGTTTTCCTTCAGCCATTTCTCCGCCCGTTCAATCAGCTGGAACAAGGTTTCGGTTCGGGCATTGCGTTCCAGTTTGGTTTTACATTTCTTCTGTTTCACCCACAGGAGGGCGTTGCGGCTGTCGGAATAGAGCGGCATGTCCAGCTGTTTCTGTTTGAGCAGTGCCAGTCCGTGTATGATGGCCAGAAACTCTCCGATGTTGTTGGTGCCATACACCGGTCCGAAATGGAAAATTTCCTGTCCGGTGAGCAGGTACACCCCGCGGTATTCCATGGGGCCGGGATTTCCACTGCAGGCCGCGTCCACAGCCAGGCAGTTCAGGTCGAAATTTTCCGGGAGCTGTTTGGCGGAAGGTTCTTTGGAAGCCGAATTCCGGTGGCGTTGCAGATACACGTGGGCCGGAGTGGCAAAAGCCTGTGCAGCTTCTTCTTCTGTGTCGAATGATTTATAGATGGCTCCTTTGTATCCTTGGATTTGCAGTTGGCAGTCAGTCCAGGAAGCATACACCCCCGGATTCACACCCTTCCACACCACATAGAATTTTTTTTTCGCCATAAAAAGATTAGGAGGTTAAAAAAAAAGTCGGGTGGCTCCCTCGCCACCCGCTATTTTCAAATGAATTACATGCGTTCAGGCACTTCGATGCCCAGCAAGCCCATGGCCAGCTTGACAATCTTTCCTACGTTCTGACTCAATGCCAGACGGAAAATCTTCACAGCCTCGTTCTCTTCACGCAGAATACTGAAATCGTGATAGAACTGGTTGTATTCCTTCACCAGGTCGTAGGCATAGTTGGCCAGGATAGACGGGTTGTAGTCCGTTCCCGCCTGTTTTACTACGTTGGGGAAGTCGGCCAGCATCTGGATCAGTGCTTCTTCCTTCGTACTCAGTTCGATACCTTCCGGAATTACAGTCGGAATCTGGATGCCAGCTTCTGCGGCCTTGCGGAGGATAGACTGGATACGTGCGTAAGTGTACTGGATGAACGGTCCCGTATTTCCGTTGAAGTCGATGGATTCCTTCGGGTTGAACGTCATGTTCTTGCGGGCATCCACTTTCAGGATGAAATACTTCAAGGCGCCCAGTCCCACGATACGGGCGATGTCGTCGGCCTCTTCCTTTGTCAGTCCGTCCAGCTTGCCCAGTTCGCTGCTGGTTTCCTTGGCCGTTTCAATCATGGCTTCCATCAGGTCGTCCGCATCGACTACGGTACCTTCGCGGCTCTTCATCTTACCTTCCGGCAGTTCCACCATACCGTAGGAGAAGTGTACCAGGTCCTTGCCCCATTCGAAGCCCAGCTTGTCGAGCAGGATAGACAACACCTGGAAGTGATAGTTCTGTTCGTTACCCACCACATAAATCATCTTGTTGATGGGATAATCCTGGAAGCGCAACTTAGCCGTACCAATGTCCTGTGTCATGTAGACTGAAGTACCGTCTGCACGGAGCAGCAGCTTCTGGTCCAGTCCTTCCGGAGTCAGGTCAGCCCATACAGAACCGTCTTCCTTGCGGTAGAAGAGTCCTTTTTCCAGTCCTTCCAATACCTTGGCCTTTCCTTCCAGGTAAGTCTGTGATTCGTAATATATCTTGTCGAAGCTGACGCCCATCATCTTGTACGTCTCGTCGAAGCCGGCATATACCCAGTCGTTCATCTTCTTCCAGAGCGCGCGTACTTCCGGATCGTTGGCTTCCCATTTGCGGAGCATTTCGCGGGCTTCCAGCATCAGCGGAGAGTTGGCTTCCGCCTTGGCTTTGGCTTCTTCCTCGTTCATGCCTTCCGCTTCGTACTTCGCCATCAGTTCCTTCACTTCTGCCTTGTAGTGCTTGTCGAACGCCACATAGTAATCGCCAATCAGGTGGTCACCCTTCTTTCCAGACGATTCCGGAGTCTCGCCGTTACCATATTTCAGCCACGCCAGCATGGACTTGCAGATGTGGATACCGCGGTCGTTGACGATGTTGGTTTTCACCACCTTGTTGCCGTTGGCCGCCATGATGTTGGCCAGCGCATTACCCAGCAGGTTGTTGCGTACATGTCCCAAGTGAAGCGGCTTGTTGGTGTTCGGAGAAGAATATTCAATCATCACCAGCGGCGCATTGTCGGCAGCTTTCTGGATACCCCATTGACTGTCCGCCTGGATGCGGTTCAGCAAGTCAATCCATACGCTTGAAGCGATGGTCAGGTTCAGGAATCCCTTGATTACGTTGTAGCTGGCAATGGCAGGCTCATGCTGCTTCAGGTACTCTCCAATTTCCTGTGCGGTCTGTTCCGGACCTTTCTTGGACATTTTCAGGAAAGGGAAGACAACCAGTGTGAGGTGGCCTTCAAACTCTTTCTTGGTCTTCTGCAGCTGTACCATCTTGGCGGGAACTTCCTGCCCGTACAACTCCTTCACGCCGTTGATTACGGACGCCGTCAGTTTATCTTCTATTTTCATGCGTGTATGTAGTTTTATGATAATCCGTTCAATGGCGCAAAGATAGTGAATTTATTTCGTTCTGCCGACAGGGTGTTTCTTCTATTTGTATTATTGCATCAGTTTGCTGCACTCGTCTTGCTGTTCCTTGCTCAGCTTGTTCTTGTAGGCGTGGAAGATGTCCTACTACGGAATTCTGGAGAACTGGAAGTTGCCGTTGTATAGGTATATGTGGCTTTTTGAGGATTCAACAAATTTCTTGCCAGCTTTCCTTTAGGTCGTAAATCTTTTGTGTAAAGATTCGTCGGGAAAGATTCATCGGTCGTTTCTTTCAATTTCTTAAGGAGGTCTTTATTAGCAACCGTTGGATGAGGTGAGCAAGATTGGGTATATGATGTGACATCATAAAGATGTAATAGAGAAAATGGAAAGAATTATTTTATGTATCCCTCATAGGAAACATAGGTTTTACACGGGAGATACGTAGGTCTCCCTTGGCAGAAACATACGGCTCGGCCAAGGGAAATATGGAAACTGGCAAAAGATTTGTAACTTAGGGTATGGCTCTTTGGGGATTAGAGAGTTTCGTGGAGATTTTTTTTCCACGTAGAGGGAGAACATCCTTCTTTTATCTTAAACTGTTTGCTGAAGTGGGCAAGGTCTGCAAAACCTACCTGCTCGGCTACTTCAGCCAGACTGATGTCTGGATTGTCGCGCATCCGGCGTTTCGCTTCTTCAATCCGTAATCCGTTGAGCCATCCATTGAAATTTGTCTGATAAGTCTCGTTGATGAAGTTAGACAAATAGGTGCGGTTGATACCTATCTTCTTGCTCATATCCTGGATGGTAAGGCTGGGGTGAAGATAGTTTTTCTCGGACACCCATTCATTCAATTTCTCTTCTATTTTTTCATAATTCCATTTATAGGCTTTTTGGTGAGGGTTATGGGGAGAGATGGCCGGAGTTGCTTGGGGAGTACCTTGTTCTTCTGCCAGTTCATTTCCTTTGAGCGGGTGATTGGCTATAAAAATGCCATAGTTATGATATTGCAGGGCAAATATGATATAGAAGATGGTATAAAATCCTGTAAATATCAGTTGACTGATAAAGTGGGGATAAATATTCACTGCGACAGAAAGCATGAATATGGCACATAACCCGATGAGAAGAGGATATACTCGCTTTTTAAGATAAGGTATGCGTTCGGGATGTGCCTGTGCCCAGCGTTGGGAGATGCGCAGGTAGACGCGTATGTAGAGTACCAGCAGGCAGATATAACAAGCCATGAGAAAATAGTAGGCAAGAGTACCTGTCTGTCCGTCCATTCCGAAATAATAGATTAGATTGGCGGCACCCAGCAGAAGTGTATAGATTAACTGTTTCTGTAAGAAACCTTTCAGTTTGTCTCCTATATATATCGGAAAAGTCAGGGCCCATAAGAACAGAAGGGTCTGGATCGGTGCCAGACTTTGGATGAAGAAGGCTTTCAATGTTTCGTGATAATTCTCGGTGGAGTACACAATCCCTAATGAAGTAAGTCCTACCAGTATGTAGGCTGCTTCAACGTAAATCCGGCTTCGTTTGCTGCGATTGCTCATTTCTCCTTTCGGTACATCGGAAAAATGGAGAAAAAGAGCCAGCAACAGGCTGCTGATGCCGGAGAATGTTTCCATAGTAAAAAAGGTTTTTTCCATGATTCGTTGATTTCTCGTTTTTAATAGCAAACCGTTGATTAAGCCTTTGTTTAAATTGTAAGATCTCCGTTTTTCAAGTGAAAATAATATAAGTAAAGGCTACTTTTATTTTTATAGAAGTAGCAAACTGACAAGAAATCTTAAAATTGAGTTTCTTGCCAGTTTGCACTATTGGTAAGGACTGAATAATTATACGATTAATTTTTGCAACTATTCAGTAAAAAAAATAACATGTGGCGAGGCGGAAAGACTTGTCATGTAGTTTTCCTGTTTGAAGAATCGAAAAATGCGGTTTTATGTATTTCCTTGTCGGGATATAAAACTATTGCATCTCTTTTTTCCATTTGGAAGGAGATTCTCCGACCCTGAGTTTGAACTGCTTGCTGAAGTGTGCCAAGTCAGTAAAGCCTATTTGTTGGGCTATTTCTGACAGGTTACGTTCAGGAAACTCTTTGATGAGCTTCTTGGCTTCTTCTATACGCAGGCCATTGAGCCATAAGTTAAAGTTCATTCCATAATTGGTATTAATATGGTTGGACAGATAAGTTCTGTTCACTCCAATAATTTTACTTAGCTGTATGATGGTAATCCGGGCATTCATAAATCCCTTTTGTTCAATCCATTCTGCCAGCCTGTCTTTGATTACTTCATTCTTTTTCATAGTTTCTATTTTTCCCCGAAAATAATAAGTTTTGGAAATTTATGGAAAGACAAAATATGCACTTTGTGAATATTCGTCCGTATACTATTACTAAATGGTTTAAAAAACATACTATTCGGTCTTTAATTTACTGATAGATTAATGTGGAAAGATAGTTTTCGGCCAGCACTTCGTTGGCAATGTCGAGCAACTGGGAGGCGGTGAGATCTTCAATCCGCTTGAATACCTCCTCTTTTTCTTCGTAAGTCTGATAATGAAGGAAGCATTTTCCCATGTTGAGGGCATTGTTCTCAAAGTTGTCGGCAGCTACTCCTATCTGTCCGATGATTTGTTTTTGGGCTGCATGGAGCTGTAGGCTCGTCAGCGCCTTGTCTCGAATCTTCTTGAGTTCCTTATGCACCAGCGAGATGCAATGCGTGGTATCATGAGGGTCGCAGCCGAAGTAGATGCAGAATGTTCCGGTGTCCGTGTAGGAGGTGAGGTTCGATTCCACATTGTAGACCAGGCCTTTCTTCTCACGCAAGGAAACGTTGAGCCGGCTGTTCATGCCAGGACCTCCCAAAATGTTGTTCAGCAGATAGAGTCCTGTGCGTCGTTCGTCGTAGGCATGGTAGCCTCTTCCTCCTATCATGACATGTGCCTGATGGGTGTCCTTGTGGAGTGTCAGTTGCCGGGGCTGGTAGGTGGCCGGCTGGGTACGCAGCTGTTTTTCTCCGTTGAAGGGAGGAATGTCTGCCGTGACTTTCTCCAGCGTGCGGACGACTTTGGAGAAAGGAATATCACCCAGTACAAAGAATACCATATTCTGAGGCTGGTAATGCTTGTGTACAAAATGCTGTGCGTCTTCGCTGGTGAACTGCCGGAGCAGTTCAGGGTTACCCAAAATGTTCCGTCCCAACGGATGGTCGGGAAAGATCAGTTCTTCGAAATCGTCAAAGATGAGTTCTGCCGGACTGTCTTCGTAGCTTTGTATCTCATCGATGATGACTTCCACCTCTTTCTCTATCTCACTCGAAGGGAATACGCTGTGGAATACGATGTCGGCCAGCAATTCTGCTGCCCGGTCGAAATGCTCTTTCAGAAAGGAACTGTAGATGACGGTTTCTTCCTTGTTTGTAAACGCATTCAAGTCGCCTCCCACATTTTCCATACGGTTCAGAATATGCCAGGCCTTTCGTTTCCGCGTCCCTTTGAAAATCAGGTGTTCCACGAAATGGGCCATCCCTTGCTCTTGCGGAAGCTCGTCGCGGGTGCCGGTGTCTATGGCAAAACCACAATACGCCACGTTGGTGGGGCTGGTAGTGTGGATAATCCGCAGTCCGCTTGGAAGGGTAAATGTTGAATATGCCATATATCAAGTGGTATAATTTCTATTTTTGCCGCAAATTTACAATAAATACTTATTGCCTTTCTTTAAAAAATGCAGATATTTGCACCAAAGGATATTTAAAACTAATATATGAATAAAATTGCGGTCTTTTGTTCGGCCTCAGATGCCATTGCGCCTGTGTTTATGGAGAAGGCGAAGGAATTGGGTACATGGATGGGACAGCATCGTAAATGGTTGATTTACGGTGGCTCCAATACCGGACTGATGGAAGTCCTGGCGAAAAGTGCGAAGGAGAACGGTGCCATGATTATGGGAGTGGTGCCCACCAAGCTGGAGGAACATGGAAGGGTGAGCGACCTGCTCGACGTGACGTTCCATTCTGTGAACCTGAGCGACCGGAAAGACATCATGGTGCAGGAAGCGGAAGTGATGGTGGCTTTGCCCGGAGGAATTGGTACATTGGACGAGGTGTTTCATGTGATGGCTTCGTGCAGCATCGGCTATCATGACAAGCGGGTGATTTTTTATAATATCGATGGTTTCTGGAATGACATCTTGCACTTTATGGAGCGGCTGGAGGCACAGCATTTTGCCCATCACCCCTTAAAGAATTATTTCGAGGTAGCGAATACATTCGATGAGCTGACTCGTTTGTTGGAATAAAATCATTATTTAATCATACTCTATATGAACTCATCAATTAAAGAATTGTTACAGCGTGAGGCTCAGGCTGTATTGAATATCCCTGTGACCGACGGCTACGAGAAGGCGGTGCAGCTGATTGTGGAACAGGTGCATGAGAAGGGAGGAAAGCTGGTGACAAGTGGAATGGGAAAAGCGGGACAGATTGCCATGAACATAGCTACTACGTTTTGCTCTACCGGCATACCGGCTGTGTTCCTGCATCCGAGTGAGGCGCAACACGGCGACCTGGGAATCTTGCAGAAAAATGACTTGCTGCTGCTGATTTCCAATTCAGGAAAGACCCGCGAAATTGTAGAACTCACGGATTTGGCGGCGCGGCTGGATCCTACGCTGAAGAAAATCGTCATCACGGGAAATCCGGACAGTCCGCTGGCTGAGGCGGCCGATATCTGTCTGGCTACAGGGCACCCCGACGAGGTGTGTCTGCTGGGGATGACGCCTACCACTTCGACTACGGTCATGACGGTGATAGGGGATATCCTGGTGGTGGAAACGATGCGCAAGACAGGCTTTACCATCGAGGAGTACAGCAAGCGTCATCATGGAGGCTATCTGGGAGAGCGTTCCCGTGCCTTGAGCAAATAAAAAATAAGGGTGTGCGAACCAACGCACACCCATTTCTTTTTACGGAAAGATATTAAACTCTCTACCTATTATAGTTATTTTTGTAGCTTATAGACTTCGGTTCCGGCCAACAGAAAACATCCCACACCGTAGTCTTCAAAATCGGGTACGCTGTCGTAGGTGACAGGCTGACCGTCTTTGGGCTCTTTTCCGGTGCCTTGCACATATCCTAGGAATCCGTCGGAATGTACGGCTTCTTTTACGATGGCATTCCAGCCTTTAAGTAAAACTGGCAGGTATTCCTCATGGTCCAGTAATCCGTTGCGTACGCCCCATGCCATTCCATAGACGAACAGGGAAGTGCCTGTTGTTTCTTTTCCGCCATAGTGGGTGGCGTCGTGCAGGCTGACGTTCCAGAATCCGTCTTCACGCTGGCAGGCTTTCAGGGCTTTGCTCATGCGAAGGAAGTCGTCAATGTAATCTTGCCGGTGTGTCTCGTCGGCAGGGATTTCTTCCAACACACGTACCAGAGCGGCGTAGGCCCATCCGTTGCCTCTGCTCCAGTAGCAGTCCTCTCCATTGGGTTCCTTATAGGGTGGAAGAAAATCGGCATCTCTCCACCAAAGACCATCCTGAAGCTTGAACAATCCTTTTCCGCCAAGCTGGTTGCGTGAATATTCATACATTGCCCACATCTTGTCAAAGTATTTCTGCTCACCCGTCAGTTGTCCCATCTTGGCCAGAACAGGCATGCCCATCTGGATGGCGTCTACCCATGTCCAGTCATTCACTTGCGGTGTGTTGACGAGCATGTTCATGTTGGCCCTGACATTTTTCAGTTTTTCCGGTTTCGGGCAAAGATTATATAAATCAATGTAGGTCTGTCCGCAGCAATAGTCATCGGCATTGCGTGTGGTGTTTCCGTTTCTCATGCCCCAGCAATGGAACTCGGCCCAATGGTAGGCATAATCATAATATTCTTCGCGGGGATAAATGTCATAGAGGGCCATCAGACCTTCGTAATAAACACCTCTTGTCCAGATGTTGCTTGGACGGGAGACCTGGCGCACAAAACTGGGACTGCGATAGTCCTCGTATTTGTTCATGAAGTATTCGTTTACTCTTGTCAGCGCATGAAGGGTCTCCTTCTGGGTGGGGAGATTTTGTGCGGTTAGTGTAGCAATTCCGCAATGTATTATGAGCGAAAAAATAATAAGTGTCTTTCTCATAAGGTAGTGGTAAAAGAGTTAAAAATTATGTGAGCAAAGATAAGAGATGGAAAAATATTTGTACATGGAAAATCATGCAAATGCATTAATTATTATTCAAATTCTTGCTTTTTTCTTCTCCTGAGGGGGATTCCTGTACAATAGGCCATGCTATTGTATGATTTTCTATTTCCTTTCAGGTAAAAAATCTTTTATTTTGTCATTCAACATATTAAACACTTTTAATCGTTCAGAAGATGGAGGGATATTGTAAAAAATGGTGGCTTGTGTTGTGCTTGTCCTGGATAAGCGTGAGTGCGTTTCCGTATGAGGCTTTTCCTGATGGTACGCCTATCTCCGACTGGTTCAAAGAGAGTCGGGTGGTTTCTGTAGGAACACTCGGGCGGAAATACTGCGTCACGGACTATGGGGTGAAAAATGACAGTACGCTGTTGCAGACAGAGGCTATCCAGCAGGTGATTGACAAGGCTGCTGAGGAAGGAGGAGGGGTAGTCTATATCCCAAAGGGCACATTTTTGTCGGGCTCTCTGTTTTTCAAACCGAATACGCATCTTTACCTGGAAAAGGGGGCTACCCTGAAAGGAAGTGATGACATCAGTCATTTTGCCGTGATAGATACGCGTCTGGAAGGGCAGAACCTGAAGTATTTTGCGGCGTTGGTCAATGCCATCGGAGTGGATGGCTTTACGCTTTCGGGAGAGGGGAGGATAAACGGAAACGGGCTTCGTTTCTGGAAGTCATTCTGGTTGCGCAGGGAGGTGAATCCCCAGTGCACCAATCTGGAGGAGCTGCGCCCTCGTCTGGTGTATATTGCCGATTCAAAGGATGTGCAGCTTGCCGGCGTGCGGCTGGAGAATTCCCCTTTCTGGACGACGCATTTGTATCGTTGCGAGAATGTAAAGCTTTTGAACCTTTCCATATTTGCTCCTCGTTCGCCGGTAAAGGCGCCGAGCAGCGATGCCATCGACATTGATGTATGTAAGAATGTGCTGGTGAAGGGTTGTTACCTGTCGGTGAATGACGATGCCATTGCCTTGAAAGGAGGAAAAGGTCCCTGGGCCGACCAGGACAAGGTACACAACGGAAGCAATATGAATATCTTGATAGAGGATTGTGTATGGGGATTCTGCCATAGTGCCTTGACATGCGGCAGTGAATCGGTACACAACCGAAATGTGCTGGTGCGTCGTTGCCGGGTGGATCATGCCCAGCGTTTGCTTTGGCTCAAGATGCGTCCGGACACTCCCCAGAATTATGAGTATATCACGATGGAAGATATCACTGGGTCCGTAGGGAATTTCCTGTTTGCCCAGCCCTGGACACAGTTTTTTGACTTGAAAGGCCGCAAGGATATACCTTATTCTTATTCCAGTCATGTCACTTTGCGGCGAATCCAGATGGAATGTGAGGTGCTTTTTGCGGTGAAGAAAGATGAAAGCCAGTATAAGCTCTCTGATTTTACCTTTGAGGATTTGCGCATTACGGCCCGGAAATCAGGTGAGATTCACAAAGATTACGTTCATGGGCTGAAGCTGCGGAACGTGGTGGTCAATGGGAAGACGGTAGAATGAAAAGGTACGTGGCAGAGTCCGATCTGTCACGTACCCTTTTTGTCAGGTGAGTTTGTACTCTTCCGGATAATAGATGAAATCGACGAGGGCTTTTTCGTAGTCGAACAGTTCCTCGGGCTTGAAGAAGCGCGCAATTTCTTCGGCAGCCGTTTTGGGCGAATCGGAGGTGTGGACGATGTTTTCCTGTGAACTGACACAGTAATCTCCCCGGATGGTACCCGGTACGGCTACCCGTCCGTTGGTGGCTCCCGTCATGGAGCGTACCACTTGGATGGCGTCGACTCCCTCATAGCAGCATACGATGACGGGGCATGCCATCATGGAGGCTTTCACGCGGGGGAAGAAAGGTTTCCCGGCCAAGTGAGCGTAATGTTCGTTGAGCAGGTCTTCCGTGAGCTGCATCATTTTCATGCCGGCCAGCCGCAGGCCTTTACGTTCAAATCGGTGGGTGATTTCTCCGATAAGCCCGCGCTGTACGGCACTGGGCTTCAGGATGACTAAGGTTCTTTCCAGACTCATAGTTGGTTTGTTTTAAGGTGATACAAAGATTTCTTTCGCTCCAAATATAGCGAAAAATGGACAGGTGTCCTTCTTGGCGGCTGATTTTTTTGTGGTGCGTTATTTATTGTCCAAGGGAATGATGCCCAGGTGGATGGCTTTCAGTACGAGGTCGACGGCGTTTCGGGCTTCCAGCTTGCTCATGAGACTTTTCCGGTGCGATTCGATGGTGTTGCCCGACACGTGAAGCAGTTCGGCGATTTCCCGGGTGTTGTATCCTTTGGCAATGGCCTGCAACACTTCCATCTCTCTCAGTGTGAGTGGTTCCTTCACTTGTTCGTCCGCATGCAAGCGGTTCAGGATTGTCCGGAATCGCTTGCAGAGGTATTGTTCTCCTCTCAGCACGGTCTGAATGGCCAGTGTCAGTTCATGGATGTCGGCCGATTTGAGTATAGCTCCGCTGATGGGGGTTCGGGTCAGTCTTTTCAGTATCCATATCTCTTCGTGCATGGTATTGATCAGGATGCGGGCTTCCGGATATTTCTGCCGTATTTTTTCTATCAGGTCGAATCCGTTGACATCGGGCAGTTCCACATCGAGCACATACAAGTCGAAAGGTTGCGTGTGTATCAGGAGTAGTGCCTCTGCGCCTGAAGAGGCGGTGTACACCTTGTCTATTTCGGGCATTTGTGTGATGACGTGTCGGATGCCTTGCAGTATCAGGGTATGGTCGTCGACTAATAATATGTTGGCTTTTGAACTTGTCATGCGGGGCGTTTTTTTATACTGCAAAGGAAAAAATATTCATTGAAAAGCATCTCACTGAAAACCGTGATTTTTCTCGTGGAGACGTACATGGATGTGCATGTATATTCTCCCGTCTCGGGTTTCCAGTTCGTAGCTTCCTTCAATGGTTTTCAGTCGGTCGTGGATGGTGCGCAGGCCGATTCCTTTGGTCGCTTCCGTTTGCGGGTCCCATCGTCCGTCGTGTTGAACATCGATGGCCAGTTCTCCTTCATGTTCGTTCACAGTAATTTGGATGAGGCTGGCATGGGCATGTTTCAAGATATTTCCGGTGGTCTCTTGCATGATGCGGTAGATTTCGTATCCGATGTGCTCCGGAATCTGTCTCCATTCCGTTTGCGGACAAGGTATATAGTGTATGAGAACTCCCGAAACTTCCTGCATCTTGGAAAAATAGTCGGCCAGCATCTCGTTCAGGTTGGTAAACTGGAAGTTGGGAGGCATCAGTTCGTGAGAGATGGCCCGTACGCCGCTCCGTATTTCTTCCAGTGTATGAAGGGTTGTGCTTTTCAGCGCTTCGGGGGAGTTTTGCTGCTGTATCTGCAGAATGGCTCCCAACAGATCGTTGCACACCCCGTCGTGCAAGTCCTTGGCCAGTCGTTTCCGCTCGTTTTCCAATCCTTCGATGTATTGCCGGGCGGCAATCAGTTCTGTTTCCTTTTTCTGCAGTCTCCGCTTGTAGAGAAGAATGGAGATGGCTACCAGCAACAGAAGGATGATGCTGCTGAAAGAGAGCGTGTGGCGCAGACGGATTTCTTTTTCCTGAGCCTGTTCTTTTTCCAATCGGGCTATTTTCAGCTCTTTATCGCTGACCCGGAGTTTTTCGTTCAGTTCCGACAGCTCATCTTTGATTTTCCCATTGAAGATGGAGTCTTGATACACGCATACGTCCTGCAGGTGCTGATAGGCTTTCTGATAGTTGCCCAAGCCTTCGTAGTTGCGGGCCAGTAGGGTGTGAAACTTGTCGTAGGGTACCTGTGTCTGGATTAACGGGTTGCCGGTCAGTATCTGGAGACTCTTCCGGTATTCTCCAATCCATTGGTAGAGGCTGGCCTGTATGCTGTAGAATTCAAGGGCAGTAGGGCTGTTCTGTGGTATCTGCCGGATAAGTTCCTCTCCTTTCCGCAGAACTGTCCGGACGGAATCTTTCTTGTTCCATAATTGATAGGTACTGAGTAAGGGGCAGAGGGAACCCATGGCCAGTAAGGGTTGCTGGATTTCCAGGGCCTTGCGGATATTGGTCTTGAGAATCTGGCACGCTTCAGCGTATTTTCCCAGCCTGCTGTAGCTTCCTCCGATGAGGCTGTTGGCATAGAGTTCCATCAATACGTCGGAAGCCTTTCGGGCATATTCGGCAGCCAGAAGCCCCTGGGTCAATGCTTCTTCATACCGTTTGTGGAGGTGATAGAGCACACCGATATTGTAGTATGTGGAAGACACATCTTCCGGTTTCCCGGCTTTCTTGCAGAAATCAATGGCGCGGTTATAATGATATACGGCGGAATCGAACATCCCCAGTTTGCGGTAGCAGACGCCGATGGAAGATTCCACCACTCCTTCCAGGTCGTATGCTCTTTTTTTGAGTTTGCGGGCGTGTATGGCCACTGTCTTGAACGTTTCTTTGGCTTGTTCCATTTTTCCCTCCATGAACCAGTAGTTGGCCAAGGAGTTGAGCAGCTGCAGGTAACCTTCCTCTTCGAAGGCAGGTTGCGGGTAGAGGGCAAGACCTTTCCGGATGTACCGGTAGGAAGAATCGTGGTTTAAGGTTTCGTATTCTGCCCCCAATGACTGGTATAGTTCAGTGAGTCTCTCCCGGGAGGACGTATGGCTTTCGGCAACTTGTATTTCCCGTTTCAGACTGTCGATGGTGGCAGTTTCTGTTTGAGCATTCGAATACGCAGTGATTCCTAGCAGAATCAGGACTAGAAGGAATGTTTTTTTCATAGGACGTGTGTTGGTGATTTGTCTAAAATAAGGATTTTGGTTGGAATATACAAATTATTGGACTGAAATAGACAAATCTGGGGCTAGGTCCCCGAAATGGAACAGACATCCCAAAGTGGACAAAACTGTGTCAGCAGATGTAGGATTCGTTTTTTGTCCAATGGAACGTGTCTGGGGAGGATAAAAAATACGGAAGGGCCGTCCCAAAGCGGGAACAGCCCTTCCGTAGCAAGTGTGTGTTTATTTTATTTTAAAGTGCTTGTTTCAGCAGATGGGCGGAAATCGAACATCAGGTTCAGGTGTAATCCTTCATCACCCTGTTTGATACGGATATTACCCGGTTGGCTGTTGGGCCCTTGCTGCTCAATGGGTTTGAAAGAGCAGATGGCCGGAATGTCGAGCAGGAAGGAGATATCGCCTTCGGGGAACTGCGGCATGGTTCGTCTGACACGTCCGACGGGTTCTTCCGGAGTGAAAATGCGATAGAAGATTCCGTCATTTCGTGAATAGATGGTAAACGGAGTCTGGTCGCTTTCCAGTGTGGCCCAATACATGTTGGCGTGGTAGCCCTTGAATTCTGGATAAATCAGGTTTTCGTAGCTTTCGCCGGTGATGGTGTTGTTGTAGTCCTTGTGCCAGATGTTATAGTTGGTACCCGGAATACGGTTCTTCCATACGCGGTAAGGACCTCTTCCCAGCCATTTCATTCCTTTGCAGTTCTTTTCCGGATAGGAGAACGTCAGCCCCAGGTTGTAGACCTTGGTATCCATGAAGGCGTCGTCGAAACCTCCTCCTCCCGATGCACGGTTCAGCAGGATGGCATCCATGTAAAGCAGTCCCTGGTCGGTCAGCCGCCATACGATGGAGTCGGCAGCTCCTTTGTATTTGGCACAGAAGATAGCACCTTCCTTGCTTTCACGGACGTAGCTGAGGGAGGGCTCAAAACGCATTTTCATACCTACGGCTACGGGACCGTCTTTGAACGGCACTTCCGTCTGTCCGGCTTTTATCTGCTGGATGAGACCAGTCTGGGCATCGAAGGTCACGCTTACCTTGGCACTTTGCAACATGATGTGGGCTGCATCGCGGGAAGCGGTGGCCGATGGCAAAGCTTCCAAGGTCATGGGCGTTTGGGCCATCTTATGTTCGAAATATTGTTTGGCAAGCCGAATCGGATAGCTCCAGTTGCAGATGCTGTGTCCGTTCTTGTCGAATGCTTCCAGCTCCAACACGTCGCCTTCGCGGAAGTTGTCGGGAAGCTGGAAACGGGCTGTACCGGTTTCTCCCGGTTGGATGGCAGGAAGGGTCACTTCGCCTTGGCTGAGTTCCACGGATTGGTCCACTCCTTTCAGCGGGGTGTCACATGACAGGACTTTATAGGTCATACGGCAATCTTTCAAGTTGGTATAAGTGTATTCGTTAGTGACCAGGAACTGTCCGTTGAAGTGCTCTGTAATGAGCAGCGGTTTCAGCTGGATGGGCGACCACTGGGCACGGATGGCATAGAAACTGCCTTCTTTTTCCCGGCGCGGGCCGAGTACTCCGTCGGGTGCATTCGATTTGTCGGAATCAAGTATGCCGCCTTTGTCGCTCCGTTTGGGCGCTTCGTCACAGAATACCCAGATAAATCCTCCGGCAAACATCGGGTTAGTACACCAGCGGTCCCAGAAGTCACGCAGTCCGGCTCCTCCCCCTTGGTCGTACATGGCATGCATGAATTCAGTAGGCATGAATACTTTATAGCCGTTGGTAAAGCGTGCCACTCCCGTCAGGTAGGCAGGGTAGTGGTGAGTATCCAAGTCGTTGAAGTCAGCCCAGGGATGTACCACATGGCGTTGCTGCAGTTTGTCGTATCGGGCAAACAGTTTATCCAGCTTTTCGTTCCATCCTCCTTCATTTCCGTTACTCCAGATGATGATGGAAGGATGGTTGACATCGCGCTGGATCATTTCCTTGACCAGTTTGGAACCGACTTTCTCGTCATAACAGTTCTGCCAGCCGGCCAGTTCATCCATATACACGATTCCCAGCGAATCGCACATGTCCAGGAAATGTTCATCGGGAGCATAGTGTGAGCGGACGGCATTCATGTTCATTTCTTTGATGAGAAGGGCATCCTGCCGGCTCATGGCGGCACTGGTGGCCCGTCCTCCGTCTACGGAGAAAGAGTGGCGGTTGATACCCTTGACAATCAGTTTCGTTCCGTTCAGGTACACTCCGTCTTGTGGGAAAAATTCAATGGTGCGGAAGCCGATGCGGGTTTCGCGTGTCTGTATGGTCTTTCCTTCCGGTGATTTCAGTTCCAGACGGGCCACATACAGGTTCGGGTCTTCTGTAGACCAGGTTTTTACCTGTGCAAATTGCCCCTCGAGCAGCTGTTCTTTCTCGGAGTTGGTAATTTTATGGGAAAGTGAAGAGGTGCCGGAAGTAGTCATGACGGTTGCTCCGTCTTTCAGTCCGCGTACGGATACGCTGAGTTCATAGCCTTGGGCGTTGCCGTACATCTCGCAGGATGCTTGGAACTTGCCGTGCTGGTCGGCATTGAGTACGAAATGCTCGATGTGTACTTGCGGTACGACCTCCAGCCATACAGGACGGTAAATTCCTCCGTACAGCCACCAGTCGGCCTTGCGTTCGGCCGCATTGATGGAGGAGTTGGCCGATTCTTTGGCTACTTTCACTTCGAGGGTGTTTTTCTTCCCGAAAGCAAGCAGATCTGTGATGTCGTAGCTGAAACGGTTGAAGCCGCCTTGGTGCATTTCTCCGGCTGGCTTTCCGTTGACCAGGACTTCGGTATCTGTCATGACGCCGTCGAAATAAATCTTTATTCGCTGTCCTTTCCATGCTTTGGGGACTTCGAATTTATGACGGTAGATACCGGTTTCGTCACTGGGGCGGGCGCCTTCGATGGTGTACCATCGTCCGTAGGTGTACTCTCCGAATCCTTGCAGTTCCCAGTTGCAGGGAACTTCTATTTTTTTCCATTTGCCACTGTTCTGTCCTTTCGAGCAGAAAAAATCCCAGGTAACGGTATGGTCGATGCCTGTGCCTGAAAGATAGATTCGCTCAGGATGCGGTGCCTGTGCCGAAAGAGGAGCAGCAGGTGCGCCGTAGAAAAGACTGGCCAGTAGGATAAGTTTGGTGAAGTTGTTTTTCATTTCTGTATCAATTATTTTTCACAAAGATAGTGACCTTTTTCGTATGGATGAATGGAATAACGTACATCTTGCTTGGAGGATTGTGTATCGGGCGTACAAAAATACATGCATCTGTACGTTCCTATAGCTGTGGAGTCGGAAGAACTTCTATCTTTGTAGGCGTGAAACCTAATTTATAATTCCATGAAAAAGAACGGCATCTTATTTTTATTTGTTTACTTATGTACAGGATTGGGAGCTGTAGCTCAGGATTGGCCGGAGGTAAGTCCGGAAGCACGGCCTGGTAGTCGCTGGTGGTGGTTGGGCAGCGCGGTAGACAAGGAGAATCTGACATACAACTTGAAAGCATACGGTCAGGCTGGTTTAGGCAGCTTGGAAGTAACTCCTATTTATGGGGTGAAAGGAAATGAATCGAAGAACATTCCTTTTCTTTCGCCGGAGTGGATGGAAATGTTCCGTTATGCGCAACAGGAAGGGAAGAAATACGGGATAGAGCTGGATATGAATACAGGGACAGGCTGGCCGTTCGGAGGGCCGGAAGTGTCTCTCCGGCAGGCGGCGGCGAAGGCCATCTTTGAATGTTATGAGGTCACAGGAGGAAAAACGGTAAAACTGGAAGTGGATATCCGTAATCCTAAGGAGCGGAAACAACGGGAGATTGCGTACCTGGACTGCCTGATGGCTTACGGTCCGAAGGGAGAGACGGTGAACCTGACAGGGAAAGTAAGTGACGGGCTTTTGAACTGGAAAGCTCCGGAAGGTGACTGGAAACTGGTCGCTTTATTTGTAGGACGTACGTTGCAGAAGGTGAAACGTGCGGCGCCCGGCGGAGAAGGATACGTGATGGATCATTTCAGTCCTGTGGCTGTCAAGTCTTATTTGCAGAAATTTGACAAGGCATTCAAGGACAATGGGGTGTCTTATCCTCGTACGTTCTTTAATGATTCGTATGAAGTGTATGGAGCCGACTGGACTCCTGCTTTTCTGAAGGAGTTTGCCAAACGCCGCGGTTATCGGTTGGAAGAGCATTTCCTGGATTTCATTGCTACGGAACCGACAGAAACAACTCGTCGGTTGATAGCCGACTATCGGGAAACATTGGGAGAGTTGCTGGTAGAAAACTTTACCCATGCATGGACGCAGTGGGCACATGCACATGGCAGTACTACCCGTAATCAGGCGCATGGCTCTCCGGCTAATTTGATTGATACGTATGCTGCGGTGGATATTCCGGAGTGTGAAGGGTTTGGACTGACGGATTTTCAGGTGAAAGGGCTGAGGCAGGACTCACTGACCCGGCCGAATTTCTCGGATATCTCTATGTTGAAGTATGCTTCTTCGGCTGCTCATATTGCCGGGAAACCTTATACTTCTTCTGAAACCTTTACTTGGTTGACGGAACATTTCCGGACTTCTCTTTCACAGTGCAAGCCCGATATGGACTTGATGTTTGTGGCAGGGGTCAATCATGCTTTTTTCCATGGCACGCCTTATTCTCCTCAAGAAGCGCCTTGGCCGGGTTGGTTGTTTTATGCCACAATCAATATGTCGCCTACCAACACGATATGGCGGGATGCGCCGGCCTTCTTCGAGTATATCACCCGTTGTCAGTCGTTCCTTCAACTGGGAAAACCGGACAATGATTTTCTGGTATATCTTCCCGTGTATGACATGTGGCATGACATCCCGGGGCGTTTTGTGGGATTCGATATCCATAAGATGGATCAATATGCCCCTAAGTTCATCAAAACGATCCAGACGATTTTGGCGGATGGGTATGACGTGGACTATATTTCCGATGCCTTTGTTCAGACAACTTCTTGCAAGGGCAATGAGTTGCAGACAAACGGAGGGGCTCGTTATAAGGCTCTGATTGTGCCGGCAGTCCGGCTGATGCCTGTGGCTACATTAAAGAAATTGTTGGCCTTGGCCCGGCAGGGAGCCACGGTGGTGTTTGTGGAGCATTATCCGGAAGATGTACCTGGGTATGCTGCTTTGAAACAGAACCGGAGTGCATTGGCTGGGTTGCTTGGCCAGCTTCCCGGGGAGAAGGTGTTTCACCGTACGGAAAGCTTTGACTTTGGAAAGGGCCGCGTGATTGTGGGAAGCGATTATAAGGAGGCGCTGGAACGCACAGGAGTTCTTTCTGAGGAACTGAAAACGCGGTGGGGAATGCAGTTCATCCGGCGTACGCATGCAGAAGGGCATCATTATTTCATATCAAATTTACAGGCGAAGAATGTGGAAGGTTGGGTCACATTGAATGTACCGGAGCAGCAGGTGGTCTGGTTTGACCCGATGACAGGTAAACGTGGCGTAGCTAAAACACGTGAATCGGACGGTAGGCTGCAGGTTTATATGCAGTTGAAATCGGGTGAGAGTGCGATTCTTCAGACATTCCGTCATCCGTTGCAGGGAGAGCCGGAATGGAAGTATGTGCGGGAGATGCCTTATAGCTTGAGCCTGGACCACAACTGGACGTTGAAGTTTGTGGAAAGTACGCCAGCCATTGCGGGAGAATTTAAGATAGATACTCCTTCCTCCTGGACTGAAATTCCAGTTCCTGCTGCCAAGATTAATAGGGGGACAGGCTTGTACACCGTAGAAATAGATCTGCCTTCTTTGCCGGCAGACGATTGGATTCTCGATTTGGGCGATGTACGGGAAAGTGCCCGGGTACGTATTAATGGTCAGGAAGCGGGTGTTGCTTGGGCGGCTCCGTTCCGTTTGCAGGTAGGGCAGTGGTTGAAACCGGGAAAGAACCGGATAGAAGTGGAGGTGACAAATTTGCCGGCCAACAGCATCGCGGAGATGGATCGTCAGGGACAGGAATGGCGTATCTTTGAGGACATCAATATGGCAAAGCTGAATTATAAACAAGGCACTTATGGCCATTGGGAAACACTACCTTCTGGCTTGAACGGGGCTGTCCGGCTGATACCTGTTCGCTATCTGTTTTAGGGGGAAAGGGCGGAACTTTATCCAGCCCAGTTTTCCCGGTCCAGGTTGCGGTAACTGATGGCTTCGGCCAGGTGCTCCGGACGGATGGCGGCACTGCCTTCCAGGTCGGCAATGGTGCGGGAGACTTTCAGAATACGGTCGTAGGCCCGGGCAGAGAGGTTCAGCCGGTGCATGGCATTTCCAAGGAGTTCCAGTCCCGCTGCGTCGGGCTGTGCATAGCGGTGTAGCAGTCCCGGTGTCATCTGGGCATTACTGTAGATGCCAGGCTGGTCGGCAAAGCGTTGGGCCTGTATCTGTCGGGCACGGATCACCCGTTCCCGGATGGCGGCACTGCTTTCTCCCGGGGTGCTCTTGGATATTTCCTCGAAAGGAACGGGCACAATCTCTACCTGGATGTCGATACGGTCGAGCAGGGGACCTGAAATCTTGTTGAGGTAGCGTTGCACCTGCCCCGGACTGCACACACAGGGGCGTGTCGGATGGTTGTAATAGCCGCACGGACAAGGGTTCATGGAGGCAATCAACTGGAAATTGGCTGGGTACTCCAAGGTGTATTTTGCCCTTGAAATGGTGATGCGATGGTCTTCGAGTGGCTGACGGAGTACTTCCAACACGCTTCGGCTAAACTCAGGGAGTTCATCAAGAAACAGCACTCCGTTGTGAGCCAGACTAATTTCGCCGGGTTGTGGTGTGGCTCCTCCACCTACCATGGCTACTTGCGAGATGGTATGGTGCGGACTGCGGAACGGACGGGTGGCGATGAGAGATGCCCCTTTCTTCAGTTTCCCTGCCACGGAATGGATTTTGGTGGTCTCCAGACTTTCCCCTAGTGAAAGAGGCGGCAGAATACTGGGCAGGCGTTTGGCCATCATGGATTTTCCGCTTCCTGGAGCGCCGATGAGCAGCACGTTATGTCCTCCGGCAGCGGCCACTTCGAGAGCTCGTTTCACGTTTTCCTGCCCTTTTACTTCTGCAAAGTCGAATGGGAATGTCGATTGATGCTTATAGAATTCCTCCCGCGTGTGGACTATCGTGGGTTGCAGGTTACAGTCTCCGTTCAGGAAGTTGATGACTTCCGTGATATTTTCCACGCCGTACACATCCAGGTTGTTTACCACAGCTGCTTCCGATGCATTTTGTTGTGGAAGTATGATTCCCTTAAATCCTTGTTGCCGGGCAGCAATGGCGATGGGTAGTGCTCCTTTAATTGGTTGTAAGCCTCCGTCCAGACTCAGCTCCCCAATAATCAGGTAATCTGCCAAGTGTTCTGCGGAGATGGTTTCGTTGGCAGCCAGGATTCCAATGGCCAGCGGCAGGTCGTAAGAGGCACCCTCTTTCCGGATGTCTGCCGGTGCCATGTTGACCACAATCTGTCGGGTCGGGAATTTATATCCGTTTACCTGTAGGGCTGAGACAATCCGTTCGTGACTTTCTTTTACGGCAGAGTCGGGCAGGCCCACCAAATAAAACTTAATGCCGCGGGAGCAGTTTACTTCAATGGTAACAATCGTCGCATCAATACCTTGCACCGCAGCGCCGAAGAGTTTAACTAGCATTTAAGGTTGTTTTAAAAGGGTCTTATTTTTGTTTCTTTTCTTCAGCCGTCAGGGCCTCCAGTTTCTCCTTCAGCTCTTTCCCGTGGAGGTTGTATCCTAGAATCTTTCGGTTTCGGTCTATCAGAACATTGAAGGGGAGGTTGCGTACCTGTAGCTGTCTTAGAATCGGATTATCCCATCCTTTGTAGTCACAAAGCTCAATCCATTGCTCACTGTCTTTTTCTGTCTCTTTTAGCCATTCTTCTTTCTGGTAGTCCAATGAGAAGTTGATTACTCTGAAATCTTTTTTCAGGCTATTCTGGCACAAGGAGTATAAAGAATCTTTTCGGGTCAGACTTTCCGTATCCCAGCTGGCCCAGAAATTGAGAAGTGAATATTCTTTCTGGTTGCTGCTGCTCCATGACAGATATTCGCCGTCTCTCTTTTTTATGGAGATATAGTTCAAGTAGGTGGGATTGCTCTTTTCTTTGTCGGGCAATTTCTGTAGCACTTCGTTTAGCACTCGGCAGTCTTTCACCTTTCCTGTCAGTGGCTCTGCCAGGCTGGCAATAAGGGACAGGTCTGGATTTTCAGTCTGGCTGAAATACTGCCATAGAATATAGGCCGAGGCGTATGATTGCGGGTGGTTTTGAATGAATGTCTCCGCTTGTTGTCTGATTTGTGCCGGGTCAGCAAGTGTCTGGATACTTTTTCTGAACTCCTGATATTCCTCATTGGGACCATCTCCTTTGATGTCCGGGTGGGTGAAACTGCCCTTCATGGACACTTTCCATCCCTTATCGGCAAAAATTGGAATCGATTTCCCTGAATCATTGACCAGACGGAAAAGATTCAGCGTATCGGGCGTAAAAGTATAAATGAACTTGCCGTCTCTTGGATAAATGGTATCCAATCGGGCTTCCGGGTCGTCAAAGACCACCAGAATCATGTCGGACGTAAAACCGCTTAGTTCGCCTTTCAGTTCAAATTCGTTGCTTTGTTTGCACGAGTCCAAGCAGAACAGGAGATACACAGAAAAGAGAAGCAAGTATAATTTTTTCATAACCCGAATTTTATTTTTGCGAAAATACAACTTTTCATTTTATAATCTCCCAAGTTCCTCACATTCTTTCTGGAAAAGGCATAAAAAAACCGGAGCCATACGAATGACTCCGGTTTTTAGTCAGTAATTTATTGGATTACTTTATTTCGTTTGCATATTTTGCAAATTCACGGTCGTTCTGAGCTTTAGCAGCCAAAGTAGCATCCTGCTGTTTTACTTTGTCCATGCTGCTCTTAACCAAGTCAGCGTTGTTAGTTCTAGCACCTACAATAGCCATCAGGTAGTTAGTGTAAGCGTCCGGATTCTTCACTGCAGACAGAGTAGATTTAGCTTTGTTGTAGTCTTTAGCCAAAATCTGAGCCAAAGCAGCAGAGTTAGTCTTAGTGTCACCGAATGCCTGTACAGCGCGGTCATACTGACCTTGTTTGATGTACAAGTTACCCAGAGCTTCGTTAGCTGTGTTAGCACCAGTTGACTTGCTCAAGTAAGTTTCAGCGTTAGCTACGTTACCCTTAGTCAATTCGATCAAACCGAGGTTAGTGTTCACTTCAGCAGCGTTAGCGTTCTTGCTGGCAGCCTGTTTGAAGTAGTTTTCAGCAGCAGCCAGGTCACCGTTAGCGTAAGCCATCATACCCAGGTTGTTGTAAGCACGATAGTCGTTCGGATACAGTTCTACAGTCTTCTTGTAGATAGCTTCTTTACGAGCGTTGTCGTTAGTCAGAGTAGCAGCATACAGCAATTCTTCGTTGCTCAATACCTTAGCGTCAGTATCAAATGCAGCGTTGATTTCTTCGTCGCTACGTCCGATTACATCGTAGTTAGCTGTCAAGCGAGCACGACGCAACTGCGGCAGGATTTCGTCAGCCAAAGTCTTGTAAACTGAAGAAATGTTCTTGATTTCAGTTTCGCGCTGTTCCGGATCGCTGTACATAGACAGAACACGCAAGATCAGGTCTTTATCCTGGATATTTGATTTAGAAACCAATTCCTGGAATCCGTCCCAGTCCTGAGCAGTGTATTTAGCATCTACTTCAGTTTCAATCTTACCTTTCTTCAACTGCTGGTTCATATACTTTTCAGTATTGTTCTGACGGTTTTCAGCCAGTGTAGTGTTCAGGTCAACACCACCATCAGGTGAAGCGTAAGCAGAAATTTCGATGTTGTTCAGTTTGTAGTTCTTAGTATCGCCGGCAACAGCTACCACTTGTTTGTGGAATGCTTTCAAGCTGTCTGACTTCAGTTCGCTTGCACGCAGGTTAGCTTGCTGGATCAAGAACATGATCTGAGCTTCCTTAGCCTGTTTGATGATACGCTGGAATGCATCCGGAGCGTAAGCAGCGTTAGCAGAGTTTACAGTCGGAAGTTCTGAAGTAGCGATTACACCATCTGCAATCTTTACAGAAGGAATAGTGTATTCTTTTTTACCTTTCTTAATTTTGAAATCCAGGTAAAGTTCAGATTTAGCCATTTCAGGAACATAGTCGAAAACGGCTTTCATAGTATAAGTACCACCAGTCTTGTAAGAGATAGTCTGGTCGTTACCTTGTACTTTTTCGCCCTGGAATGTAGCCGGCTGGCCTTTAGCTTCGCCGCCTTCCCATCTCAAAACCGGAGTAACTTCAACGGTTGCGTTTTTCTTGAAGTATTTTTCCGGGAATTTTCCTGTAATGGTTACAGGCACCTTACCACCAATAGCTTCCAACACTTCAGGGTTGGTTGTGAAGTAGTCAGGAGACAATTCGCCCATCTTGCTACATGAAGAGAAAGCAAGGACTAACAATGCCACTAACGGCAAATACAACTTCTTAATCATGATGTTAAATATTTAGTTTGTATAAATGAATAATTCCATTCATATTTGGGGCAAAGATAAGAAAAACTCCCTTATGTGTTAATCTTTATCTGCTTTTTTTTGAGGATTCATTGGGAAAAAAGCTTAAAAAATGGGGATTTTATTCATTTTTATGTAAATTACGCGGGTGATGTTCCAGAATTTCCTGCCGCAGGCGGCTGCGGTCGAGGTGGGTGTAGATTTCCGTGGTGCCGATGCTTTCGTGGCCGAGCATGCATTGTATGGCCCTCAGATTGGCTCCTCCCTCCAATAGGTGGGTGGCAAACGAGTGGCGGAAGGTATGGGGGCTGATGGTCTTTTTCAGTCCTATTTGTGTGGCCAGTTCCTTGATGATGTGGAACACCATGATGCGGGAGATGTTCTTCCCGAACCGGCTGATGAACACGAAATCCTCGTATCCCGGTTTGATGAGTCCCTGGTTACGGTCGTCAAAATAGAGCTGCAGTTCGTGGATGGCCCGTGGGGAAATCGGCACCAGCCGTTGTTTGCTGCCCTTTCCTTCCACCCGGATAAACTTTTCTTTCAGGTACAGGTCCGAAAGCTTGAGGTTGCACAGTTCCGATACACGCAGTCCGCAGCTGTAGAGCGTTTCCAGGATGGCCCGGTTGCGCTGTCCTTCGCGTGAGGTGCGGTCGATAGCCCCGATCAGGCTGTCAATTTCTTCCACGCTCAGCACGTCGGGCAGATGCTTGCCTATCTGCGGTGATTCCAGCAATTCGGACGGGTCTTGTTCGATGTAACCGTCGAGCACCAGAAAGCGGAAAAAAGAGCGGATGCCCGACAGGATTCGGGCTTGCGAGCGGGGATGGATGCCGATGTCGCGCAGTCCGGCCGAAAAGGTTTCCAGGTTTTCCAGCGTCACGTCGGTGAAGTCGATGCCCTCCAGTTCCAGAAAGGCCAATAGTTTGTCCAGATCCGTGAGATAAGCATCTACGGTATTGGCGGAGAGTGACTTTTCCAACTTCAAGTATTGCTTATACTTTATTATTATGTTTTTTTTATCGGCCTTTTTCATTTCTTTTTCGTATCTTTGCGCCAAATTCTTCTACAAAAGTATTAAAAGTTCAGCAGAAGTAAACAGATGAAAATACAAATAATCAATGGCCCGAACATTAATCTGTTAGGCAAACGGGAGCCTTCCATTTATGGAGCAGAATCTTTTGAAAGTTATCTGGAGAAGTTGAAAAAAAACTATCCGTCGATTGAGTTTGCGTATTACCAGTCGAATGTAGAGGGGGAACTGATTAACAAAATTCATGAAGTAGGCTTTTCGTACGACGGTATAGTGCTGAATGCAGGTGCCTACACCCATACTTCCATCGCTTTGCAGGATGCCATCCGTGCCGTGACTACTCCAGTCGTGGAGGTTCACATCTCGAATGTGCACAAACGGGAAGAGTTTCGTCACAAATCCATGATTTCCTGTGCCTGTGTAGGCGTTATCTGCGGATTCGGCCTGGATTCCTATCGTCTGGCCGTAGAATCCTTTTTAGTAGACAACAACAAATTATAGTATATTTATTATGATGCTTAAACAAACAAAGATCGTTGCGTCCATCTCGGACTTGCGCTGCGAAGTAGATTTTATCCGAGACCTTTTTAATGCAGGTATGAACGTGGTACGTATGAACACCGCACATGCCAGCCGTGAAGGTTTCGAAAAGTTGATTAATAATGTGCGTACCGTTTCCAACCGTATCGGTATCCTGATGGATACAAAGGGACCGGAAGTACGTACCACGGCCAGTGCAGAAGGCCCGATTGATTTCAAGACCGGTGAAAAAGTACGTATTGTAGGCAATCCGGAACAGGAAACCACTCATGAGTGCATTTCAGTGACTTATCCGGGATTTGTACACGATTTGTCTGTAGGCGCTGACGTGCTGATGGACGACGGCGAACTGGAACTGAAGGTCATCGACAAGAACGAAGATACGCTTTTCTGTGAAGTCTGCAACGACGCGACTTTGGGAAGCCGCAAGAGTGTGAATGTGCCGGGCGTGCGCATCAACCTGCCTTCTCTGACAGAAAAAGACCGCAACAATATCCTTTATGCCATCGAAAAGGACATCGACTTCATCGCTCACTCTTTCGTGCGCAACCGTCAGGATGTATTGGACATCCGTGAGATTCTGGATGCACACCACAGCGATATCAAGATTATCGCCAAGATTGAGAACCAGGAAGGTGTGGACAACATCGACGAAATCCTGGAAGTGGCCGACGGTGTGATGGTAGCCCGTGGCGACCTGGGTATCGAAGTGCCGCAGGAACGTATCCCGGGTATCCAGCGTATCCTGATTAAGAAATGTATCCTGGCTAAGAAACCGGTAATCGTGGCTACTCAGATGTTGCATACCATGATTAACAATCCGCGTCCGACTCGTGCAGAGGTTACTGACATTGCAAATGCTATCTACTATCGTACCGATGCATTGATGCTGAGTGGAGAAACAGCGTATGGTAAATATCCGGTAGAAGCTGTGAAGACTATGGCAAAGATTGCAGCTCAGGCTGAAAAAGATAAGATGGAAGAAAACGATATTCCAATTCCTTTGACTCCGGCAAATACTGACGTAACCAGCTTCCTGGCAAAACAGGCCGTACGCGCTACCAACCTGATGCCTATCCGTGCCATCATTACCGATAGCTTCAGCGGTTTGACTGCCCGCAACCTGGCTGCTTTCCGTGGAAAATATCCTGTGTTGGCTGTATGTTATAAGGAAAAGACTATGCGTCATCTGGCATTATCTTATGGAGTGGAAGCTATCTATATGCCAGAAAAAGCCAGTGGTCAGGAATATTATTTCACAGCATTGCGTAAATTGATTGCTGATGGAGTTCTTTCAGATAAAGACATGGTGGCTTATTTGAGCGGAGGAAAGAAAGGTACTCATACTTCATTCCTTGAAATCAATCAGGTAGGCGATGTGTTGGACAGTGAAGATGAATATGTTTTACCCAACCGTAACCGTT